>Ga0163111_10000132_pt1 | contig 42438 bp, 32 predicted proteins | sample CRUFie1St18metaG_FD_109645 | JGI IMG/M metagenome (GOLD analysis project Ga0163111, IMG submission 109645) | Marine microbial communities from the Costa Rica Dome - CRUD Field 142mm St18 metaG | ecosystem: Environmental > Aquatic > Marine > Oceanic > Photic zone | place: Costa Rica: the Eastern...
ACACGCAGGACAAGTCTGTGCGAGTTCCCTCTTGGTCTTGGCCTCAAGTTCTATCTTCTCGTCCTCAACTCTCTCTAGATTCAAAGAGTCTCTTTCCACACTGGGAACATCAAATCTCCCTGGTCCTCCGAGCTTTAACAGTAGGTCTGGAGGTAAGGTAATGGTTCCTGTATCATCAATTATTAGCTCCCTGGTTTCAGAGAGATCAGACAAATCAAAGTCGGTGCCATGTTGAGCCACGAACCTGCCCTCTCTGAGCTCTAGAGACCTCTCACAGAAGTACGCCACATCCCTGTTATGAGTAACCAGTAAGAATGCCACGTCCTCCTCTTCGTGAAGTCTCTCGAACAGCTCAAGGACCTCCCTGCTGGTAATAGGGTCTAATGCACCTGTTGGCTCGTCTGCTAGGATAAGCTTTGGATTGGTTATGAGTGCCCTTGCGATTGCCACTCGCTGTTGCTCCCCTCCGGATAGTTGCTCAGGCATACCCATCCATCTATCCCCCATTGCCAGCCTCTCGAGTAGTTCCATTGCCTTGGCTCTCGCAGGCCCCGGCATGACACCCTGATGCCTCAGTGGCTGTGCAACATTGTCCAAAGCGTTGAGATCTGGAAGCAGATTTGAGTCTTGGAATATGAATGAAACTGTTTCCTGCCTGAGTTTGACTAGTTCGGTCCCGGTCATTCTTATCATTTCCTTCCCACCGAGTGAGACCGAACCTGATGATGGCTTCATCAGTCCACCTAAACACTTCAACAATGTAGACTTGCCAGACCCAGACGGGCCTATTACGGCAACTGCTTCACCCTGCTTAATCCTTACATTAAGCCCCCTCAGTGCAACAACATTGCCTTCTAGGCTCATGCTCTCGTAGATATGGTACATATTCTTGGCTTCAAGAATTGTAAGTCCCTCCTCCATGTCTCACTCTCCCTTCAATACAATTGCCAAATCAGATTTCAATGCTCTCCTTGTCGTGAGCAGAAGAGCTATCACTACCGCGACAAGAACGGAAGCATTCACGAAGATTAGCTCTGCCCAAGGCCACACTAAGTCCCTGTCTATTGGGGCGCTCTGACCGAGGAATATCTGGAATATGAATCCAAATACTCCGAAGAAACCGTTGAATGCTTCTGATATAGCCAGCCCTAGGATAACACCCAGTGCCATGCTGACCAGAAGTATTGCCATTATCTCAAAAAGAACCAGACGCAGTACCTGCGCGGGGCTCGCCCCAATCGCCTGGAGGATGGCCAGTTCCTTTTTCCTCTGAGATAGAACCAGCGACAGGAATACGAATGCTGAGGCTATGGAAGCCAAAGATGCGACCACGAATTGTAGACTTAGGAGTCCTGGAGTGCCAAAAATTAGCCCACCCGTACGCTCATTGGCCTCGTGATTAGTCCCCCAGTCACTAGCCGATGCGACGCCGTCCCCGTTGGAGACCTCGACTCCGAGGGTCTTCAATGCGTTTTTACAGCCTTTATTGGTCTGGTCGCAAAGTTCGAAGAACCAGCGATTAGATGTGTAATCATTGAGAGCGGTGGGCCCCAGTAGAAGCTTGTAAGTTTCCTCTCCAATCACAACGGCTTGTGATGATTCCGAGGATAGCAAGCCGGGGACCCACCTGTGTCTTCCCATGTAAGTCACCTCTGCCTCTGTAACCGTCGATGTGATTATTGGATTCATGTCGGAGTCGAAACCCCCGAATCCATAGGTGGTGTACTGCAATGTTACATTGGACCCCACATCCGCTCTTGAAATGTCCAATTGGTTCCTCGCCTCCCCTCCAGCAGTAAATCCAGATAGGGCCCAAACATCTGATACGGCTCCTATGTCACTATCTGGTAATGCCTGCTCGTCCCATTGAAGGGTGTCTTCGTGTCCATCGAAGACAATCCAGGTCCGGAGCAGGGAGCCTTCCCCTTTTTGATTCGTGAAAATATCCCCAACCGAGGTCATATATTCTACCGAGTCGATCTCGGAAAGATCCGCTCTTTCAATTGCCAATTTTACCTCCTCCATTGCTCGTTGCCGGGATATCGGCTCATCAAACTGGACCTGCAAGTCCGCCCCGGTTTGTGCAGATGTAGTCCTCTCATCCACCAACGTTCCGGTGTATCCTTGAACAGCAGCGACGGTCACAATGGAGAGTGTTAGGAGGAGGATTATTGCTAGACGGTTCACTGACTCACTAGACCCTGATCCCCTCAATCCCCTCTTGATGTCTGTCAAAACAGGGGTCCAACCGAACAATGTGGTGAAGATCCTGGGTCCAGCTGCGCCTATTCTCCCGAGGACTAGCGCTCCTCCTATCCACAGGAAGAACGGTCCGAACAAGAATAGCAATCCGTCGACAATGAAATTGGAGTTTATTCCTCCTGATCCCCACGGACCGAACCCCCCGTTGCTCTCTATCCAGCTCTCCACAAATGACAAGACACCAACAAAGAAGACCAGAAGATGAAGCCAGAGCCTTGATTTCTTCCTAGGAGCGACTCTTCTGACTCCCTCATCGATTTCTATGCTCAGGAATTCCGTTGTTCTGGAGCTCCCGAAGAGTAGTGTTATCCCGACTGTCACTAGGAAAATGAAGAATGTAACCAAACCACTTAATGTGGGCACTACTCTGAAATCACTTTTCTCGAAAGCCATGAAGCCAACTGCATCAAGAACCACTGGGACGGAGGCCATTGCGAGGACGTATCCGAAGAACCAACCAAGCACACTCACAACCGACAGTTCCCTTAGAATCATCGAGCCTAAGGTTGCCTCTGTTCCCCCGATAACCCTGTGAATCGAAATTTCTCTCCTTCTCTGTTCCAGGGAGAGTATCAACCCGTAGATCAACACAGAGAACGAAAGCACCACTATTGGAATCATAAGGATGTAGTCGAATACGCTTATTATTCCAAGAAATATGTTCAGGAATGTTATGGTACCTGATATCAGATCATTGTATTCGACCGTTATGTCATTTCCCACAGTGTAATTAGACCCCTCTACATCTTCTTTTAGGCCATCCAGCCACTTGGTAGCGGCGCTTGTGGAAGAGGAGGGGAGCTGGTTTCTGTCTACGGCTATCCCCAGATATCCATGGTCCTTGTCCATCAGTGTGAGCTTCTGGGAGTCATTGAGTACCGAAGCTGAGACCATGATTGGGTTAAACAACAGAGTTGGGTTACCAGCCCCGCCTTCCTGGTAGACAGCGGCTACTTTCAGGTCGTTAACTGTCATGTTTACCTGGCAATACAGGAATCCAGAGTCGTCGTTGAAGTATTCATAACCCGGACAATCATCGAATCCAGATGCTATATCCTGATAGCCGAGGTAATCGTGTGTGTAGGAGAATGTCAGTGATTCAAGGGTGTCGTTTACTCCCACTCCTGCCTTGCCAGCAATTTGAGAGGGTAGTATGATTGAGCGATTCAGAGATGCCTCCTCGGCAGAACCTGGCCATGATCCGTATATCACCCGGTTAGAATGTCTTTCACCCAAGTCGCCATCCCAGATTCCGTCCCCGTAGAATCTTATTGTTCTCTTATCGTTAATCGGAGGACCTGAGTCATAGGCCTCTGGGTATTCCCAGCTAACATTTGTCCAGTCTCCCACAGTACTGGTCACTCCCACTGCATTGAGAGGCTGAGGGATGATGGCTCCATCATCAAAGAATCCACTGACTCTTACTCCTTGCCTTCCAAAAACCAGTCCGCAATCTGATATTTCGTCCATCTGAATCAGTTCAGAGCATGCAGTCTCCCAGAGTAGTGAGTCATTAGTCCTACCTTCGGAGTCCTGACCGGGATCATCAGCAAAATCGACCTTTCCATCGAAGATTTCCTCTTGAAGCGAAAACTGCAGGAAGGCCCCACTTAATCCTGCAGAATAAGCCAGTACCGTCGTGATTACGAGAGATGCCAAGAAGACCCCAGCAAATACCGCTAGTACCCTCTCCCTGCCCTTCCAAGCGCTTCTGAAAGACATGGAAATATTATCGGGAATAGCCAAAGCAACCTCGGACAAAGAAGCTCCTATCGGGGCGTTATCTGGAACCGAGCCGTACTTATTCTTCCGCGAGTCTCCCTCAAGAGCGAGGAATATTCCTATTAGCACAATTCCGAGTCCGGTTGGAGTTAGTAGGAGCCACCAACCAGTTCTTCCGACATCATGTAGCCTTCGAACAGTAGCGGATGTAAACGAATAGAATAGGAATAGAGAGAAGAACGCAACTAGATACGACAGTGGCCTGAACACAAGCGTAGTCAGCAGTGCGCTATCCACTGAAGACGCCAGATTATCCAACTGACCCGTATACAAGAAATGCAGGATTACCAATCCGGGTGCTACAGGAAGGTAGTCGAGAAAATACCACCAGAATTCTGATCTGGATGCCCTTCCAGTCATATCTCCAGTTTTGGCTAAGCACTTCTTTGTTGCCTCAAGATAAGACATTGCTTCAGATGGCCTATGCTCATCCTCATAGAAGAAATCCATCATTCATCACCCGCCATTCCCCAAGCAGATCTGATATCTGATGCAGCGGTTACCCCGTCCTTGAGAAGAAGCATTCTATCTGCCTTGGATGCAAGATTTGGGTCGTGGGTAACCATCAGAACGGAGATGCCATAGTCTTCACAGAGTTCCTTGAAAAGATCCAAGATTCCCTCAGCGCTTTTGACATCAAGATTTCCAGTCGGCTCATCGGCGAGAATAAGTGGCCTTGATCCCGAAATCGCCCTGGCAATTGCGACTCTCTGTCTTTGCCCCCCAGAAAGTTGGTCGGGAATGAAATTCATTCTGTCTGACAAACCCACCTTCCGTAGAGCGTCCTCAGCCTGTGACTCAGCGAGTGATGTCGGAACTCCAGAAAGCTCCAGTGCGAAGGTAACGTTATCCAGTGCCGAGAGTCTGTCTACGAGATGAAAATCTTGGAATATCCATCCTACTCCCTTCCTTCTTACATCCACTACTTTGCTTGGAGGATATTTGCCGTACTCAAATTCATTCAGTGAGATAGATCCTGAGTCAGCCTCGAGAAGTCCGCCTATTATATTCAGGAGGGTGGACTTACCACATCCTGAAGGTCCCATAAGGGCGACAAGCTCGCCAGATTCGATGTCCAAATCGATTCCCTTCAGGACTTCAAGCTTGTTCCTCCCCGAACCAAAGGCCTTCGTGAGGTTGCTTACACTTAGCATCTGTTCGCCTCCTAGCCCAGATGCTACGTCTCAAGTTGACCTTATAATCAGTCGTTATTCAGTCTTCAGTTCGTTTACGAGCTCTGAAAACTGTCTCATAAGCCTCAGCCAGTGATTTTCCCTGAGATTCAGGACTCAAGCTGTCCATCACGTGTTTCATCAGCTCTTCTGAGGGATGCCTCGGAACGCCTCCCGCGGCCCTCCAGTTGGCGTGGATGCCTGTCAACTCTCTCACCCAATCCTCGACCGAGGTTGGAGGTAGTAGGCAGCTGCTTGGAATTATCTCATTGTGTGCGGGCAAATCCGATGCAAGCACCAGACATCCAGCGGCCATCGCCTCAGCGGGAGGATACCCAAATCCTTCACCTGCACTCGGGAAAAGGAGGACCTCCGCATTTTGCAGGGCTGCGAGTAGTTGATCATCGGTTATTTTCACGTCACTTCCTATATGTATGACGTTGATGTCCTTGGATACCTCATCTGGCAAAGATGAAATCACCATCTTGGCAAACCCGAGTCTTTTCCTTTCCTCGTTGCTTCCGAGGGTTATCACCAACATCTTGGATTCATCGTCTAGGTTACCGAGTATCTCTCTTGGCTTTGGATTTGATATTGGACTCCAGTAGCCAATGTCAATTTGATGTCTTACCAACGCGACCTGCTTTCCTGGAAATGTTCTCTTAACGTCTTCCAAGGTCGCTTCGGAGATACAAATCAGCATATCTGCTCTCTGAAGTCCCTTCTCCAGACTTCTCAGATCTCTTCTCCTGACGAATCCCGGATTTCGGTCCCCCACGGCAACGGTTACATCGCCCCCAACTATCTCCCTTGGTCTTATGTGGAATAGGTCATGGACTGTCACGATCACCGGTACTTTGCTCTTCTTTGGGACCAAATGAGCTTGCTCCTGATCTGTGATATGTATCAAATCGGCCTCTGTAGACTCAGATATCTGTTCAACTAATCTTGGGTGGGAGAACCATCTCTTCTTTACTCTCGATAGAAGAGATTCCATTGGTTGGTGTTCGATAGTGTTGATTCTCGTCCAATTGGGAACCAGAGCTGAATTCAATAAAGACTCAATTGAATGGTGTGCCCTGCCCAGACCAGAATCTTTCGAAAGGCGGGGTCCTCTGACCAGCAAAACTCTCCTCACCATGTTCTCACCAAGGCGTATTGGACTTAAACGAGGACGGGTGATGGAGCCTCATGGTGCGCAATGGCGAGGTGGACAGCCCTTCTCGAATGAGGATGCTGGTCGTAAAGGGAAGCTTCGCACCCATGGGAGGAGCGGAGAGAGACATAATCAGAAATCTTCCAGCCCTGTCTAAGAAATTTGCTGTAACTGTCGCGACCTTGGAAAGTTCTTCTGGACTTGAGGAGGTCTGCGAGAAAATGGGCATTCCACTGATGACACCCAGATTGGAATGGACTCAATCTAGTGATGTGATTTCCAGAGTTCTTGACTCTGATTATCCCAAAGCCCTAGAATGCTGGAAGTCAGTTGGGAACCTAACAGAGGAGATCGAGGAATACGACTGTATACACATAACGAGTGGAGATGGTAGCTTGGCGATCTTGGAAATTATCCCAGAGGAGATGGCTATTCATTTACACCTTCTAGAACCCCACAGAGGATTACACGAGGATGTCCTCCACAGGGGGATTGACGGCAGGCCAAAGAGGAACCTCAGCGTGACAAAGGCCGCTTTGACCGTAGCGAGGCGAAGAGATCTTTCTCTTATCAGGGGGCTTTCTGCTAGAGGTAGATCTGCCATAAGCGGAAACTCTGAATTTACTTCATTAAGAATTGCTGAGGTTTATGGAATACCGTCTGGCATCCTCTTGCCAAGTCTAGGTATTGATGAGTTTACTCAAAACCCTTCTCCAAATGAGCCAACCAAGATAGAGGGGCCGGTTGAACCCTACGTGGTAACAGTCGGTAAGGCAAGCTGGGTGAAAGGGACTTGGGAGACAATATCGATGCTAAAGGGAAGTGGACACTCTTTAGCACTCGTGGGAGGAGGGGGACAAGAAGATCTTGATGCCTTAGTCAGTCATGCAGAGGATTGTAAGGTAGAGATATGGATCGCACCCCGACTTAGTTCCGGTGATCTCTGTAGTTTAATTAGAGGGGCCAAGGCAGTAGTTAGTATGGCTCATTCAGAGCCATTTGGCCTTACTCCTATTGAGGCACAAACCATCGGGACACCGGCACTTTTCGTAGACGAAGGGGGATTTAAGGAGACAATATCTGATGGAAAGTCAGGTAGGTTGCTTCCCAGGAATGATTTCTCGGCTTGGCATGATGCTCTGAAACAGGCGGGGGACGAAAACAATAGGAATGAATGGTCAAAGAGTGGAAGAATGGGCATCTCCATGATGGGATTGAACCCCGATGTCTTCTCCGAAAGGCTCGAGAATATTTTTATTGGAATTTCCCAGAGTTAGTCGATAGTTTGGATTCTAGGAAGCGTCAGCCTAAAAACAACAATTGTGGAGACAGCCCCTATTGCCAAAAGAGCAGATGATGCCCATAATGGTAGGATAGCAGCCGAGTCTGAAGGTAGCCAGAATGGCAGAACGTCAAACAGTGATTCCCCTCTGGCTAGCTTTCCCCCAATTGAGGACGCCATAGTAGTCATCAGGAATGCGAGCACGGCTGTAGCAGACTGAAGAATTGCCAATTTCCTAACGTCCCAAAGCCCAGGCCCCATCCTGTACCTGCCAATCACGAAAGCCGACCAAAAGCCGAGAGCCAGTCCACTGTAGACGAACTTGTTGTAAAGTAGCGCGCTTTCAGCATGTCCTTCAGCAGCCAGGTTGCCGGTCATTATAGCGATAGGAATGAACAAAAGAGCCAGAAATGACCCTGCCAGAGAGGCCCTGTCCATGGTGATGAAAAGGGACTCACTGTTGAAATCAGAAGGAGGGAGTATCTTCGAGGCTAGGCATCCAACAGCACAAAGAGTAGCAAGTACCATCGACCCCACGACAATCTCAGCCATCGCGGTATGCAGTGTTGCAGAGCTGACCATTATCCGACCTCCTCCTGATACTCGGGGTCTTCCACCCATTTCTCCGTGTCTGGATTCCAGAGCCAACCCGGATTTTCTTCAGACCTAACAAGGGATGAATTTTCGATTATTTTCGTCTGATCGATATCTTTCACATCAATGACTGGTGAGAACCTGCCCTGTAGTGTTACGAGGATTGATATTATCAGGAGTGCAAATGCAAACGAATGAGCTCTTGCTGACCAAATATCGCCCTCAAATGGAGGGGGTGCTGTGCCCATCTTGAGCCAAGGCTGTTCTATTGAGTAAGTTCCATTGAAAGTCGTAATTCTGTAGACAATATCAATTTCCCCCATGGTGGCCGGAATATCCGCCTCCCAATCATTGCATATGCCCTCCACTATGTCAGAGACGCACTGAACAGACGCAGGGATTGGATCCCACTCACCCTCCATCATCCATTCGACAGAGATGTCTGTGGAATTTCTGGTGGTGATCTCCAGAGGGGAGTTGTCGCCAGACACCCTAAACGATGGCGCGACCCATTTACTCGAGATACCCGGGAGTCCCTCTGGAACCTCATTGACGACGACCTCGAAAACTTCACTTACACCTGAATATGCCTTGTCGCCACCGTAGGAACCATGATGGATTTCTGCGTATAGATTGTGGGTTCCAATAGTTTCTGGTGATAGCATTACCCAGGTTGCAGTAATTGTTCCGGAGGACGGCATTTTCGTCTCGATGTAGTTCGAAGAGCCCCCATTTGGATCCTGAATTATGTGCCATCCATGATCTTCGGGGGTATCGGAGTTTCCGTTCAATGAGCCTAGGATGAATATACCAAAAATATTCGAAGGAGTGCTCATACTGGAGACAGTCACTTCCACCGCAACTGCTTGTTCTGAGAATGCTTCGTTTGCGAGGGAAATCCCGATAGTGGCATCTGAAGGCATGCTCAAGGAGGGGTCTCCGTGACACGAACCCCCACATGAGTAGTCCCTGTCGGCATCACCGTTGCCACCCGGATTTGCCACGGAGTAACCGGGTGCCAATGCTAAAGAGACACACAGAAGAATGACAATGGCTATCCTATTCATTTTAATCTCCTCTTATTGTCAATAAGGGCCAGGGCGAGAGAGACGATTCCCAGAGTTGCCATGCCTCCAGAGATTAAGATGGTTGTAAGCTGGCTTGCTTCATCAATAGGTTCTGGACCAGAGGAAGCAATAGATGACGTGTCGATGTTCACATGATTCTGTCCATCAATTATCCATACCACTTCTTTGCCGTCCACCACCGAAGTCACTGCGTAGTACAGATTAGTGGCTATTGGAGCCGTTTCCCTCCACTCTTGATATTCCGTGGAGCCCAATGACTGCAACGGCTGTGGTATTGCATCACCCCACTGAGGCTGCTCATCGAAAATCGTCAACCCTACTACTGATGAGATGGGACTGGTAGATCTGTATACTCTGTACTCATCTGATGTCCCTTGCCAACTCAGTAAAACTTGGCCTCCATCCAAAGTAGCTGTAAGGGAAGTGGCAGTTTGAACATCGTCGTAAACTATCGTGGAAAGATACGTATTGGCTACCTGTAAATTATCCACGACTGTCAAGTGTATGGAATGCGGTCCCGGTCCCATAATCACATCGACGGTGCTTCCGGATACCGCTGCTCCATCTATCACCCATTCATAGGAGGATATTACTCCATCCGGGTCGAACGAAGATGTTGCGTCGAATGTAGCTAATGACCCTGTTAGTGGAGGTGATGGAGTAACTGTCCATGAGGCTGTGGGGGCAATGTTAGAAATAATCGTCGAAGCAGATGAGTTCGTGGAAAGGCCCCATGGATCAGTGGCTGTTACGATGACCTCCCACTCCTGATTTGGCTCTAGCCTTAACTCATCTACCCTATCAAATCCATCCAGGTCGGGAATCACGAATCCATCTCTAAACCATACATAATCCAGTTCAATGGGCTCATTATCTGGATCCTCGGAGATAGTTACTACAAGGAGGTCACTGAGCGAATCCGGCGCCTCAGTTGTTTCTCCGGAAGTGGACCCTTGAAGGGTTATTTCGAGTATAGCGGGCTTGGCGTTTTCTATCGCCCTTGAGTTCGTCTTCATCGAAGTCCCAAGTCCCTCTCCATCTCCGGGTATGACTTGCACTGACCAATGTTCATCTCTATCAACCTCAGAAGAGGAAATTGACGTTAGGCCGTCATACTCCGTAATCCATTCGCCATCAACCCACCAACGAATTTGGCTTCCAAATTCCAAATCCCCATCCTCGTCATATTGCTCCCACTCCACATATAATTCGGAGTCGGTTGTCAGCTTTCCTTCAGGCATCAGTGATATGTTTGTGACCACGGGCGGAGTGTTTACGATGGGAACGGGTAAAGTAACGAACCAATCTGACCATACCAGTCCATCGAAGACCCTGACATGGGATTCCCAGTACTGCCCCTTGGATGTAAATGAGGGGTCAACTATGGTCTCATCATTGAAAGCTGAGACCATGACTGAGTCCTTGTACCATCTAATCTCAGTTGATTGAATTTCATCTCCATCCGGATCATATGGGGTGTATATTAGTTGCAATGAGTCAGTAGTCAACGTATTTCCAGATGTTGAAATGAATGCAGAGACTGAAGGACCGGTATTGGAGGAGCCTATTACGACTTTCCCGGAATACGCAGTGTCACCGTATTCCGATGAGTCGCTTGGGGTTACCGAGACCTCCCACTCATCTCCTGACCTAATCATGAAACTGGAGACTGTCAATTCTCCATCCAATTCAACTACTCTGGAACCGTCCAAGAACCAATAAATTAGAGTCTGTTGAGAATCCTCAGGGTCTCCATCGAGGTCATAATAGTCCCATGACAGAGTTAGATCGTCATCGTCCATTGGTGCGTCCGGGCCAATGGACAAGCTCCTCGCGATTGGCAATGTATTACCGATTGATATTGGGTCAAGAGAAACAGTATCTCCAAATTCATTACCATCATTAGGGGTGAGCTCAACTCTCCAGCTTTGCCCTTTGGAAATCAAGCTAGTCGGAACATCAGTCAGATCATCTATCTGAGTTACTCTGAGGCCGTCCCTGAACCAATGAATAGAGGTACCCTGTTCGAAATCGCCATCTGCATCATAGTAATTGTAGGATATCGACAATCCTGTTTCCTTGGTAGGATCAGATGGGACATAGCTCACCGAAGATGCCTCAGGTGGCGTATTTGTGGAGCCCGAGTCCTCGCTGGACTGAATAGAGATTGTCGCCCAACTATCCCCTCCTGTGTTACCGTTCCCGTTCGCTGCCAAAACAGCTAGAGAGAAGGTGACTGTACCTGAACCAGCTGAGGGGGCAGTCCATTCAATTCCCCAACTTCTGTAGTCCGGGAATTGATGGGTTGCTTGATTTCCTGCAGAATTTATCTGAGTGTTCATTATTCCTACTCCCGTTGAGAGGGTACCGTCTGATACTTGCAGGTTGAAGCCTCCCTTGGACCCAGAAACCCCTCCATTCATGCCTATGTTGAGGGAATAAGTTTGTCCAGGTGAGTACATGGTAGGAAAGTTATGTGTGGGGGTTGGCGCTGCTGCTGAACCACCATGACAATTGCATCCACCTGAGGAATTGAACTTCCCCCCGCTATTCGCGATAGCTATCTGGGAAACGGAAGACAGTAAGATGAATATCAATACCATCGAGACGACGCGCCGTGGTGCCATTGTTCTCGATGAGATGTGTGGGATGAATAAATTCTTTCATCCTGAGACGGTGACCCAGACCTCTCATCCGCTGCATTCATTGATTGGACCCTCCTCCGGGGGCCATGGGACCGATTGAGAAAGTGGCAGTCATTGGTGCGGGGAACATGGGCTCTGGGATAGCACAGAAAAGCGCTCAGGAACGATTCATGGTACAAATGGTCGACAGGGAGATTAAGTGGGTGGAAAGAGGACAGGGGATTGTATCTGACTTCCTTAATGAGGCAGAAGAGAGGCGGATATTCAACACCAAGCAGGTCGAAGAGATAAAATCCAGAATACTAGGAGTAGTTGGAACTGAAAATGTTGACCCAAGCACCGATTTGGTGATTGAAGCTGTTTTTGAGGACTTTGATATTAAAAAGGAGGTCTTTCAAACTCTTAACGAGGTTTGTGGAAAGGATACAATTCTTGCTAGTAATACATCCTCTCTCTCTGTCAATGACTTAGCAGATGCTACGGGAAGACCAGATAGATTTGTGGGCCTTCACTTCTTCTATCATCCAGCAAAGAATAGGCTCGTTGAGGTCATACCGGCATCCGGGACTTCCGATGAGACCGTAAAGCTGGTCGAGCAATACTGCAAGTCTATGGGAAAAGTGGTGATCGTTTGCAAAGACAGACCGGGATTTGTTGTAAATCGGTTCTTTGTTCCGTGGCTCAATGAGGCGTGTATCCTGTTAGAGCAGGGGATTGGTACAGCAGCCCAAATAGATGCAGTCTCCAGGAAATCCTTCGGCATAGGAATGGGACCATTCGCTTTGATGAACCTAACTGGTCCGCCCATTGCCCTTCACTCGACTGACTATCTTGCTGATCAATTAGAAACTCCGAGATACCGTGGCTCAGATAATCTCAGGAAATTGGTTGAAGAGGGAGGGATCTGGAGTATTGACGGTCCCGAGGAATGCGACGAGGAAACTACCAAGATAATTTCTGAGAGGCTTCTGGGGCAGGTTTTCTTGGTTTCCTCACAGATTGTGGAAGAAGGGGTATGCTCAATTGAAGACGTAGACAGAGGAGCCAAGGTTGGCCTCAGATGGGCCAAGGGTCCTTTTGAGATAGCCAATGAAATTGGAATGGAGAATGTATCTCGCATGGCATCCGAATACTCCGATTTAGTGGGTCTCGAGGTACCATTGTGGCTTGCAGGCAGAAATGAGCGGTTAGAATTCTCATACATTGATTTGAATATTGAAGACAGTGTAGCAAATGTAAAGCTGAACAGGCCCGAGGCTATGAATGCACTAAATGTCGATATGGTTGCACAACTTGGTTCGGTCATCGACGAAATCAACTCTAGGAAAGACGTCTCCACTATCATCTTCGAAGGAGCTGGTAAGGCATTCGTGGCTGGGGCGGATGTGAAATTCTTCGTTGACAAGCTAAAAGAGGACTCGTTCGACGAAATTTACGAGTTCACTTCCAAAGGTCATGAGGTTCTGAACAGCATTGAGAATAGTCAAAAGACCACGATCGCGCTGACGACAGGTCTAGCTCTGGGAGGAGGACTTGAGCTAGCACTGGCATGTGATTACAGGATAGGAACCAGGAGGAGTCAATTCAGATTTCCTGAAACCTCCATAGGAATATACCCTGGACTTGGAGGAACCCAGAGAACAGCTAGAATATGTGGCCTGGAGTGCTCCCGATACGCGGTACTGGCAGGAAACTTTCTTGATTCAGTCACCGCGCATGACCTGGGCCTTCTGACTCACAACGTGGATCCATCTGAAATCGATGCACTCGTTGGTTCCCTTGCAGGAACCAAGCCTGAAAATAAGTATCCGAACGAGCCTATTAATCTACATAGTAATGTGGTTTCTTTCGCTAGGGAGTTTTATTCAGATGCCAACATCGAGGATTTGTTGGCTGGAGAAGTACCCGAAGATTTCGATTCCAACAATCCACTTGTATCAAGGCAAATTAAGTCACTTTCAAGGGCGGCGCCAATCGCACTGAGGATAGCAAACGAGCTCCTATCGGAAGCAAGTACTGGTAAAAGTCTGGAAAGTGGCCTCAATCTAGAGCTAGAAAGGCTTGGGGAAATCTTTGGTACTAAAGATGCAGAAGAGGGTCTGAGCGCACTAATAGAAGGAAGGCGCCCTAAGTACAACTCTACCTAGAGACCTCTGATTGGAGACTGTATCCAAGCCGGGGCTCTGTAGTTGGCGATAGCGGCGAACAGAATCGACCTCAAACTAATTACATCAATTTCGCTAACAGTCTCTTCGCTTCCAATTGTCTCATCGATCCATGTTTCTAAAAAATAGTCCATCATTAATTCCTCCTACTGGTGTAGATTTCACACTGATCCAGCGGATTCTTGTATTTGACTGGATAAGTTTTCGTGATTACACGTAGATGCATTTTATACACTAGATGCCGTGTGGGCCACTTGATTGACATGTCCGGAGGACCCCTGAGAATAACTAAGAGAGATCTTCGAAGAGTAGAGAAGTCCGTAGATGAAGTAATGGGATTGGGGAAGGAAATACGTAACTTGTTTTCCAAATACAACGATGAGGAATATGATGTCGGTTGGGAAGTAGACTCTGCTGTCGATGCATTTTCTGTGCTTAGCTCAAGATGGACGACTGAGATTCTAGCAACCCTGTACATAGCGGGCGACAGGAGATTCAATGAGATGAGGGGACTACTGAGAGGGATTAGCAGTAGGACACTATCTGACAAACTTACCACATGTGTCGAAAACGGTCTTGTTGAGAGGATAGTCGAGGATGGCCCTCCGGTGAGGGTGAAATACAGTCTAACAGTTCACGGAAGGAGAGCAGGCGCATTACTCTCTCCCTTCGTTGGTTACATGAAAATCCACAACGGAAAAATCGATGGTCCTGCTTAGGTGCATGTCCGAGATATTGTATGAGCATTGGAACGCATGATTAAAACCCCGTACTCTGACCACTAGCGTCATGGCACTCATGGATCAGTGGAAGTTTTCCCGACCATGGTACCTAGATTCCATTGGCGCCATCGCGGGAGCTACACTTGGGATTGGAGGGGGTTTTCAGCTACTCTTCCCAGTCACTCAGGGAACAATGATTGCACACAGAGAAACCAATTGGGAACATCCATTGAGACTGAGAATAGTCGATGCTCTCGAGAAATCTCCCGGAATTCACTTCAGGGAGCTTCAACGAAGATTGGACGCGGCAAACGGCACGCTTCGGCATCATCTTGACATTCTGACCAAAGAGGGAGTGGTCACCATCGTACCTGTCAACGGAAGAACTTGCTACTATTTCGGAGCGCCAGCTCAAGTAGAGATACTTGAGGGGACGGGCATAACGGATGATGCCAGAGCCGCAGCAATGATGCCCGTCGGACTTTCAGAGGTACAAAGGGTAGTTGTAGCTAGGCTAACTGAGCAGAACAGTCCTGAGTCGCAAGCCCAGTTAGCCAGGGATCTAGGCAGATCAAGGGCCTCTGTTCACTCAGCAATATCGGTCCTTAGGGAAAGAGGAATTCTCAACCAGAGCGGTCTTGAGTTAGCTCCCCACTTGAATGGCCTCAGAAGGTCCAATGTCGATTATCCATGGCTGGATATAAGGGTCGAGTGTTCGTGAAGAGGGTGCGGTCCAAAAATGGGCCTTCGGGGCCCTTGTACTGGGAATTGTATAGAACCCCCTCTCTCGGGGAACGTTTGTGTTCAGACTGCGACTGATTGAATATCCGATGCCGACGGGTAGTAGGGACCCAGACGTTCTGTTGGCATGGCTCCTAGATTCAATGGGGCTGGTGAGGAGGAAATTCGAGGGAGGAACAGTTGATGAGGGGCAGGGGGCATTGCATAGAATCATCAGTGGGGCCTTTCTAAAAGAGCCTTTGAGGGGATGGGATGCGAAATCTCTGTGTGAAGTCACGGGACTCTCACAAACTGGAGTGCATCATCAATTGGTCAAACTCAGAGATAGTGGCCTGATATCAGCGCACACCAGTGGCAGGTGGCACGTGCATGTTTTGAGGGGCGGAAGGATATCATCAGCAGTAGAGTTGCTTTCGAATGAAGCTCGGACGGTATTGAAGATTAGAATGAGGGATTTATCTGAAAAAATATCTGATTCGAAAGATAGAATGTCGGTTGCCAGTCAGGACGACGAGGTTCAGTTCAGAATATTAATTTCTGAACCGGGACCGGTCGTTCCAGGGAAGTCTCCTATGGCTTCCTTGGTCAAGGATCTAGGTCTTTCCGGAGAGCGCGCAAGGGAGGGTGATGACCTAACCAGCGATATAATGGGTGTTTTATGTGAGAGTAGTGTACCAATTACAACACTCGCCCTTTCCGAAAAGATGGGGGAGAGTAGGTCCAGAGTAAGTCGTTCTTTACAGAAAATGAGGGCTGCTGGAATTGTCGACCGAGTGCCAATGATGGACAGGATAGCACAGGATATTTTTCTTGGTCTAATGAGGCAATATGATGCCCGAGGAGAAGAGTGGCTAATGACCAGGGGAGGGTTGGGAAGAATCGACGAAGAGATTTCGAAGAAGCTTGTGTCTGGAGCCAAGAACGGCTCTCTCAGCATTGACAAGGTACAGACGATCCTTGAAGCTGTTGAGTTGGAACCTCAAAAGTTACTACTCAATACACTTGGTGGGCGGATGCCTTATGGCTTCAGAATCTCAGGTCAAAATGGGAACGAAGTCTCGGAGAATGTCCTAAGAAACGCGGAGAGAACTCTCCGGAGATTAAACACTGTCGCTCAGAGACTTGATGAGGCGATCTCTACCTGATTTTCAGTCTCTTCTAAATCATGTAGATAGTTGCTGACCTCTGTCCCGAGTTGGGTCTTATCTTGGATTGAATGGAGTCTGACTCTCATCGCAGATGCCCCCTCTAATCCTTTAGTGAAAGAAATAGCGTGTCTCTTGAGATTCTTGCTTCCTGAATCACCGTATACTTCTTGAGAAAGTTCCAGGTATCTGTCCCAGCACCAGCTCCTAGCTCTGGAAGGCCCTCCTTTGCCCCAAGGGGCTGTCTTATGAGACCAACCCATTCCATGTTTTATTTCGTGGAAAATAGTAGGTCTGCCTATCGCACCCCGTCCAATCATCAGCCCGCCTGCATTGGTTGCCTCCAAGCAAAGCTCGGCGGATTTAGTATCCACAACATCACCATTTGCTATCACTGGGATATCTACTGAATTAGATATCTCCTTGATCTGATCCCAATCTGCAATGCCTGAGTACCTCTGTCTCAATGTTCTGCCGTGGACGCAAATCCTCATCACTCCCTCATCAGCTAACCTCTTGGAAATCTCAAGAGCCGTATTGGGGCCAGAGCCGGTTCCTAGTCTCATTTTTACAGTGATTGGGACATTTGTTGATTCTATGCATCTTCTAACCATGCTGACTACTTTGTCCGGGTCTCGTAATAGTGCCGCACCTGCATCATTTCTGCATACCTTGGGTGCTGGACAGCCAAAATTGATGTCGATAACATCTGATCTGTCCTCAAGCATCCCCACTGTTTTTGCCATTTCTGAAATATCCCCTCCAAAAATTTGTGGTATGAAGGGTTTCTCACGCGGGTCAGTTTCAACCTTAAGCCATGAGTTTGTGTTCTTCCTTGTGAGTCCTGAGGCAGCTGTGAACTCGGTCACTGTGAAATCAGCTCCGCACTCTTTAGCGAGGAGCCTGTAAGCTAGGTCTGTTACACCAGCCATTGGGGCCAAAAAAATAGGCACGGGATCTAAGCTCACGCCCACCGGAAAAGCCACTTAGTTATCACATGAACTAAGAAGTAAGCAGTCTGACTCTAGAAAGACGACTCCCAATCGTCAACGTCTTGGGACCTCTCCCAGTCGACATCGGATATTCCACTCCTAATTTTCAGAGTCTCCCGTGCTAGTAGCCAGTAGATCAGTGCTAGGGACCTTCTCCCTTTGTTGTTAGCAGGCAATACTAGATCCACATTTCTAAGTCTGTTGTTTGCATCGCATATTCCGACAACAGGTAAACCGGAGCTTACTGCTTCTGAAAGCGCCTGCGAATCAGCTGCTGGGTCGGTCACAACAATTACCTCGGGCTCAATATATGTTCTTAATCTGGGATTTGTTAGAGTACCGGGAATGAACCTTCCGACAATCCTCTTGGCCCCGATTGCTTCGGCAAACATCCGGGCAGGCCTCTGCCCATACTGACGAGCGCTGACAACCAAAATTCTACTGGGGTCATAGTTAGCTAGGAACTTCGCGACAGTTCGGATTCTGGAGTCGGTCTGCCTGATGTCTATGTGGTGCAGTCCACTACCGTCTTGCCTGAAAGTATCCAAGAACCCCTTCATGTCCGAAGACTTCTGATTAGTGCCTATATGAACAGCGTGTAGCTCATACATGTCAAGCGGTACAAGGGGGGTTAGGCTCTCATCCAAAGCGATTCCTCGGGGTCGGGCGAACTGCCAGCCACTGATAAGCGCTACGCCACATGGATACTTCCGAACTTCGGCATTTATTCCAGCTCTGAGCTGAATGTACACTCACCTTCGTTGTGAATTTCGGGGAAAACCACGCATTTTTTTGTCACCCACAACGAAACTCTGAACTCATCTTCGAATGACAGTGTGTCTATTGGGGCCGATATGGCATATCCTCTGGCCCTGACATTGAGGAGCCATTCTCCGTCACTGAATCCGGATGTATTTCCGATTGATACAGTGCAATCACTCTCGCTTCTCAATTCCAGGGACATCTGGCCTACTGAGCTTGTGGCCAAGTAGTCCCAGCATAAATCTCCATTTGGCTTCAATAGCTTGATTTCAACGAATCTAAGCTCGTCTGTGTTATTCCCCAGAAGTTCTCCCAAGGTAGCGGACCACTCAAAAGAAACTGAGAAGTCCAAAAGCATCTTAGATACCGTTTCATCCACCATAATCATGCTCTCGTTGGAGTAGCAATCTGTTTCTTGAGTCGATTCCTCAGACCCCGGGAGTACACATTCGTTCTGTGAGAATGTATGGGCTTGTACTAGGGGTTCCACTGGGACAATGTCTTCCCTTGGATCCTCCCTCATTCCTTCCATTACCTCCCTTTGCATCGCGAGGCCCATACAGCCACTTGAGGCGATGCTCAGAAGCATTAGGGATACCAGAATTATCGATGTTCCAGTCTTGTGCACAAATCCCCGAGAGAGGCACATGACTTGAATGCGCGTGTGATTTGGGTGCCTCTCGGTACTCATAGGGAACGTCAGTGCCGTGGCTCAGTCCGCCTTCGTCGTCATTGAGGCGTTTGGGAGAACCGGCTTCCGGACATGAATGTTCCAGTTCGATGGGAGGCAGGGTAGCGACAGGTAATCTTTTGCAGTGTGTCAGTTACAATCACTACATGCCTCCTGAGAAATCTGACAATGCCCATGAATTTGAAAAAAAACAGGAACGCGAGAGGGTGATTGTAACTGGGGCCGGTTCTGGTATTGGGAAGGAGTTGGTAAAACTTTTCTTGCAAGACGGGGCTGATGTGCTAGCAGTTAGCTTGCTTGATCACGAGCTCCAAGTACTGAGTCAGGAATGCTCTGGATATGCTGGGAGTCTTGAAACACTGGAGATTGATCTCTCAGAAGACAACGCCTGTGAGTTGCTTTTGAGCTGGTGTCAAGATAATTGTTGGACTGTCGACACTCTCGTAAACAACGCGGGGTTTGCAATCTACTCTGATTGTGTAAATTACGACCATGGAACGCTTAGATCGATGATTAATTTGAACGTAAGGCTTCTGACAGAGCTGTGTGTAGTATTTGGGGGAATCATGATGAAGAATGGGAGCGGAAATATCCTGAATGTTGGGTCTACGACTGGCATGTTCCCCACAATGAGATTTGCGTCCTACGGGGCGAGCAAAGCCTATGTTAATTCATTCTCAGCATCACTGAGAGCAGAATTAAAACCGCATAAAGTCAATGTTACATGTTTGTGCCCAAGCGCAACCAAGACTAATTTCTCAGCTGCCTCAGGAATAGATGATTTCAACGGGAAGTCTCTGATGAAGAGTTATTTTCAGAGGGGCGGAGGTGCCTTGGCTAGTAAGGTGGCAAAAATCGGATACAGGGGTATGAGAAGAAGGAAAGGGCAGGTCATCTATGGACCTGGGTCTGCATTGGCTAGGTTATTGAGGCATTTGCCCCAGACCTTGGTACCGAGGATAATGAGGAATTTCTGATCTCACTCTTCCTCTACCACTCTCGGCTCGTGAACCTCACGGAAGACTATTGTCCCTACACCAATGTGGTCCCTGAGTGTTCTAACAAGACTGAATTTAGCGTACGACCAGTTCTGGTCATAGGCGATAGTGTCAGGGAGTGTGACGGTCAAATCATCCTTCTCAAAGTTAATTTCGAAGTCATCTCTGCCGGTGTTCATCTTCAGTAGAGTTTCAACTTTCTCTTTCCTGTCATCGACTACTTTGACGATATTGTAGTTATACCTCAACGTTGATCCAGCTAGAGGGTGATTGTAGTCTATCCGAGCTCTACCAGCACTAAGAAATTGAAGGACACCGGTCCTTCCTCCGATTTCTACTGGAGCACCTATGGCCAACATGTTTGGGTCTCTAACGCTCCTCATCAAAACATTCTGGCCTATTGTCTCCACCAAGCTTGCATCTCTCTCCCCGTAAGCATCAGAAGGCTCGATATCAATCTCGTAATCCTTGCCCGCCTCTGCTTCGGAGAGTGATGTTTCGAAACCAGTAATGAGCCTGCCATCCCCTACAACCGTTATCATGGGCGTGTATTCTCTGTTCTCATCAAAGATATCATGCTCCTTGGCGACATCTTCCCTTGTGGTCTCTATGAGTCTGTCTGAATCGACCTCAAATAGGTCGTAGTCAATGTGTACTATTGCACCGTTGTCCATGTATTGTCGCCTCCTTGGCGTCCGGCCGACTCGCTTCCCCTTTTTCATTCAAACGGTGCAGGTAATCAGTGATGATTCACTCTTCCTCCCCATTATTGGCATTTCTGGATGCCCCCACTGAGAAAATCCCTCCAGCAATTGTTAACACCCAACCCAGCCATACCAAGTGGCTTCCTTGAAGTTCATGAATCGTTACCCTTACCCTGTCTAGGTCGTCGGTCTGATTGAAGAACAATGCCGGCATCAAGTCCTGAACTTGGAAACCATCCATTATCATTATAGTATCTCCAAATAAACCCACATGCCTATCTACCTCGGATCTAGGAACAGGCCCAAACCTGAGGATTCCGGGCGTCAATGTATCCACCAGCTCCCCATCTCGTCTAACCTCCACAACCACTCCCAGAAAACCATCACCCACTCGAAAATCAAAATCTTCATCTCCCTCAGAAACCACGATAGTATCGACTAGGACATACTCATAATTACCATATCTTACTGGTTGGTCCTTCTCTAGAGTTACAAGATGAGAAGGGTCTGACCTGTCCACGAGGGTTGTTGTGAAGACATGCCCTATCAGGAGAAGAATGATTCCCACATGAGAAATATGGCTGGCCAGGATTCTCGCTCTAGCGGAATTTCTTCCTCCCAGGCCCCCTGACATTAATTTTCTCCAATTAGCGTTAATCGTCGAGAGTAAATTTCTGACATTGAAGGGGAGCGAGAAAAAAAGTAGCGTCAGCATGAAAGCAGATAATGCTCCTCTTGATACTGAGGAGGATATGGGAAGCCTTGAGTCTCCCGGGAGTCCAATAGACTCAGCTGAGAACGCGGCAACGAAGGAGATTACCAACGCTACTAGTATCATCAATCCCCCATTTTTAGCACTGACCTTACGTCCCCATGAGTAAGAGGCGAGTCCAATAGCTAGAAGAGCGATGAAGGGAGCCCCATAGAACTCATGTGCCTGCAGACTAGTTCCGTCTATCTCAACGGTCAGTATCATCCATGTTAGCAACACAAATCCCGCTCCTCCGTACCAAGGTACAGACTTGGATGACCTCAGTCTTGTGGATGCGTCGGTAAATATGCCCGTTATGTAAGACCAGTCGTCCTCTCTTTCGCAAATCAGCCAAGGAATTAGAAATGGAATCATGCCTAGTATTGACTGATACCATTCTGCATTCCAAGTCCAACTGGAAAATAACATCAGTGCGATCCCGGAGAATACCCAATGAAGGGGCGGATCATCATGACTGCCGTTGACTACAAGGTATAATATCGATAACCCAACGAAAATCACTGCTGTGGAGCCAATCCAAACGGAAACTGATACGAAGACTAATGTGAGTAGTAATGCAAGGTTTTTTCTTCTCTGGAGAAAAGACTCGGACAACCGGGATTGTAGGTCGGTTTTTTGTGTTCTTGCTAGGTGAACGACAGAGAAAACGCACAGGCTTACTATTGCGAGAAGATACCCTATGAGCTCAGCGCCCACAGCGTCGAATTCGATTACATCTAGCACTCTCAGATACGGATCCTGAGGCATTGCTCCCTCACCATCGGCGACAAAGGCATGTACGGATGCCCACACACCATTGGCCCTGGTTACCAATGTCGCATGGAAAGCCAGAGCTCCGGCCATCAGGGCAGCTGCTGGGGATGCTCGTATCGCATTTCCCCCGGGGGACGACCTAGCGTGTACTACCATTAGCAGACACAGCCAAGGCAAGAGTGAGCCAGTTTCTACGGGGTCCCATGCCCAGTAACCCCCCCAATCAAGTACAGTGTATGCCCACAAGCCACCCAGTCCGATTCCAATAGTACCAACCACGAATCCAGCCTGAGCCCAGTAAATCTGAGACTTGTGTATTATTTCCGGGGGATCTTCCCTGATTATCCCAGCCATGGCAATACTGGCAGTGGCTATGCACAGAGAGTAGAAGGCGAAGACAACGGGGGGATGAATCACCATTAGGTCGGTCTGGAGCAGGGGATTGAGTCCTGATGATGCTGAGGATATTGTTGAGTCAAAAGGTCCGAGCATGGCAGAAAGTACCAGAAGGAAAGCTATCCAAGCGTGCATTATCGCGACTTCGAGGGATAGTATGTCCTCATTTCTTGACATTATCCATGTAATGATTCCCATCAAAGCTGCCCAGAGAAGAAGAGGGCCAGACCTACTACTCCAGACAGCTGAGATTCTGTAAAACAAAGGCAAATCTTCTCCACCAAACCTGAAAACCAACTCTATTCCTCTCGCGTCTGTAACAAAGCAGTAAGCCAACAGGGCGAATGGCAAGACTTGGGTAAATAACACGAAATTTCTGGAGGGGGATCGGGTATTTTTACCGACACTTGTCAGAACAAGAACAGAAGAGGCTATGCCAATGAGAAGAAAAAGCGAACCTGCTTGGGAAAGCAAAATCTCACCAACCGTAGTACTTCGCCCTGCTGTAACCGAATGCTAGCATTGCTCTGACAATGTTCTTGGCGTAAAGTCCGGGCCTTTTGAATAATAGTCTAACGCCTACGATGGCCTTGCCAGACAAACCCATGTCAGACATTTCGTCGGGGAAACATCTTGCCATAGCTGACATCTCGTCATCTGTCAAATCAAATAGTGCATTCTTACCCTTCAGGATCTTGTCATAAGGAGGGAATTCCTCCTTCCAAAGTCTTGCATATTTGGCCAGTTTGCTTGCACTTAAGTCGTCATCATTAATCGCTTCGGCTGCCGTTTGGGCGGCAAAGACAGCTGACTTCAGAGCCAGATGTGATCCCCCCTCGAATAGCGGAGACGTGAAGCCGGCGGCATCTCCAATGAGGAGGAGTCCGTCTGAGTGCGTATTCTCGTGAGGTCCTGAGATAGGTATCGTACCGCCGAATGCCGGATTTCCCTTCTTTTTCCAAGGAGGAAGGTTCTGGTTTAGTCCCTTAAAATGGGTGTTCTGGATAAACTCATCTAGAGCTTTCTTGGTTCTCGGCTTGTCTTCCGTAACAAGTCCAATATTTGCCCTACCGTCACATTTAGGAATCATCCAAAGGTAACCCTTCTCTGCATATGACGGCCAGATGTAAAAATCAAGATATCCGTCTGTGGGAACTCCCTCGAGTTCGTATTGCATACCTGCGACTACCTTTCCTTTTGGATTCAAATCCAAAAATCTTGAGCAAACCGATGCAACTCCTGAGGCATCAATGACTACCTTGGCAATAATGGGGAAATCCTCGCCCTTTCCCTCACACTTCCATCCAGAGAATTTTCCATCCTCATACAACTTTTCCATTCCAGTTATCTTGTGCCCGAGACTGAGTTTAGCCCCTTCAGAGACAGCTGATTCGGCTATCCATTGTTCAAAGAGATGCTTTTCAAGGACGTAACCATGCTCGGATAAGCACTTCTCAGTGCCGTCTGGGAAAATGACCCTTATGCCCTTTACTTCCTTACTGATAACGTGATCTGGTAGTCTCAGGCCCAAGTTTTGACATGCCACATCCGATATGCACTCGCCACAGTGAACTGGAGTGCCTATCTCTTCATGGTCCTCGATTAGTATTGTTTTGAGTCCGAGCCTAGCACTTTGAAGGGCCGCGTTTCCTCCACCCGGTCCTGCACCGATAACCAATACATCGCACGGCGTCCCGGCATCGCCCATGGCTAAGCGAAGGCACCAAGTCAAAAGAATCCCTCGGTCGCGGAGCCTACGGAGACGAGCGAACCTTCTACTATTGTGAGCGGTACGCATGCACATGGCTTGGCGCACACTAGCAAGGTATGTCGAGTCCTTGGAGGACTCCGGGGAGCTCATTCGTGTATCCGACCCAGTAAATGTCGAGCTTGAAGCCGGATGCTTTGCTGATAGGCTCGTAAAGAGGGGGGGTGGCGCTATTCTATTCGAACAACCACGTCTTCCGGATGGCACGATTAGTGATTTGCCATTAGCCATGAATTTATTTGGCACTCGAGACAGAACTAACCACGCACTCGGTGTGAAGAGGCCTGATGAAATCGGAAATAGAATGGTATCTCTGATGAAACCCGACATTGGCGGGATAATGAAGGCCCCTTGGACAGGAATAGGTCTGGCTCTGGAGGGAATATCCATGGCTCCGATGAAAGTAAGGAAGGGAGCGTGTCAGCAAGTTGTCATGAAAAATCCTGATGTGACAAAACTGCCAATCCCCAAGACGTGGCCGGGGGATGGTGGCAGATACATCACCTTGCCCCTCGTAGTGACTGCTGATCCGGAAACAGGAGTCCACAACATGGGGATGTACAGGAGTCAAGTTTTCGGACCTAGGGAGGTAGGATTACACTGGCAGGCACACAAACACGGTGCTGACCACGCTGACGCGTCGAAAGACCGGTTACCAGTTGCAATTTGTCTGGGTGGGCCTCCTGAGGTGATGTTCAGCTCAATATCCCCCTTACCAGACAATCTATCAGAGTATGAGTTTGCAGGGCTTCTCGGGAAGAGGCGCCTCAGGATAACCAAATGTGTAACCAACGATCTAATGGTACCTGCGGAATGCGATGTGGTGATAGAAGGATACATGATTCCTGGGGAGACTAGGAACGAAGGCCCGTTCGGTGACCACTTCGGACATTACTCACTGGCAGATCAATATCCCGTTATGCATGTAGAGGCAATAACTCACAGAAAAAATGCAATAGTCCCGATGACCATAGTCGGAGTTCCTCCCATGGAGGATGGTTATCTTGGAGAAGCCATAGGTGACGCCTTCCTCCCGGTGTTGAAGTTTCAACATAGAGATGTGATAGATCTCTTCCTCCCTCTGGAGACTGGTTTCCACAACCTTGCTATCGTATCATCCAAAAATAGGTATCCCAGACAGGGCAGAAAAACAGCTTTGGGTCTACTAGGTGCAGGGCAGATGATGTTCCTGAAAACCATCATCGCAGTCAATCCTGAGCACGATCCCAAGGATTTACACTCGCTACTTGATGCCCTTGACTCCAAAGTTGATATTTCCGAGGACCTAGTAGTTCTTCCGGGGATGGTTGCCGATTCTCTGGCTCACGCATCTCCATGGGAAAATATCCATGACAAGTTACTGATTGACGCTACAAGTCCCGTGGAGGGTGATCCTCGAAGTTTGAGAGAACCCTTGAAAGGGTGTCCTGACTCATTAGAGATTTCAGCCTCCGGGGTGGAGGGAGTAGTACAGGCACGGATGCTACGATCCTCCATTTTAGTTGTGACTACGAATATTGAAGGTGGGCCTTCACCAAACGAAAATGTCGAGGATAATGATGAAGAGGGGGCCAAGAAGCAAAGGGAGAAGATACGTACAATCATGGAATCAATCTGGAGTCTCGAAGGTGCGAGTAACCTGAGGTGGCTATTCATCACAGATGCTGATGTGGATTTAAGCGAAGGTGATTGGAAGAGGGTTTTGCTGTGGCAGTTTTTCTGCCGGTTTGATGTTGGCAGAGATTTGCACTTTGACTCGCAAAAAGGCAGAGTTTGCTGGGATGCCACAGCTCCTATTCCCTCACAAGACGGGCCTATTCCGGTTCGTAGATGGCCGGGTGTGACCCTCCATGATCCTGACGTGCTAAGCAGAGTGGACTCTTGGCTAGAGGAAGGTGGATTCTAGTGAGCTTCAAGGAGGTCCTAGATTTCGTCAAGATTGAGCATACACTGTTCTCGCTACCATTCGTGTTTATTGGCTATATTGTGGCTCACAATCAGTTCTGGTCTGAACTCTCCTCAGACAGGTTTGGGGTCGATATCATCTGGATTCTAATCGCGGCTGTGGGTGCACGGGGATTGGCCATGGCACTCAACAGAATTATCGACAAGGACATAGATGCATCCAATCCTCGTACCGAGGGTCGTCATCTTGTTTCTGGTACTATGACAATGACGACAGCTTGGAGCCTGTCAGCGATTTTCCTCGGAATGCTACTCCTCGGAGCTTGGCAGCTCAACGAAGTCGCCTTGAAGATGGCTTGGCTACCTGTTCTTGTCTTCGTTGTCTACCCCTTCACCAAGCGTTACACTTGGCTGTGTCATTTCTGGTTGGGACTCTGCTTAGGGCTTGCTCCAGCGGCCGCATGGGTTGCTGTCACCGCTGATTTACATGGCTGGGAGGCAATTATGGGCAGTCAAAATGGAAGTGGGGAATACTTCTGGTTCCCGGAAATTTTCTTTATATCACTGGGGGTTGCGTTGTGGATAGCATCCTTCGATATAAACTACGCAAGGATGGATATCGAAAGTGACAGAGAGAACGGAATTCACTCGTTCCCCTCGAAATTCGGGGAGATAGCGACTACCAGAACGTCAATACAACTGACACTTCTATGGTTTGCATGTTTCGCCATCTCCAATCCTGTTGATGATTTTTGGTTTCTTTTATCTGCAGGGCTGATGTGCGTTCTGAATATTGGGGTCGTGTTGTACAGAGAAAGGCTACCGGACTTTCAAAAGACCTTGTTCCGAGTTTCGATGCTAACCGGATGGGTTCTCCTAGTGTCAATAATGTTGACTGATCCCTCAAACGTCGAAAAATTGGCTGGTGGTGTTTAGTATGTTTGTTATTGACTCCGAATATGACACGGCTGGGGATCAAGAACAAGCGATAGCAAAACTTGTGGAACAGATTGAGTCAAGTCAAGATAGATGCATCTTGATGGGAGTTACTGGGTCTGGTAAGACATTTGCTATGGCTAACATAATTGAGAGGCTTGGGATTCCAACGCTTATATTGTCGCACAACAAAACACTAGCGAGACAGCTGTGGCAAGAGATTAGTGAGCTGTTCCCGAGTAATGCGGTAGAGTATTTCGTAAGTTATTACGACTATTACCAGCCTGAAGCTTACATCCCAGGAAGGGATCTTTACATCGACAAGGAGTTGCAGATGAATGAGAGGATTGAGCAGGAGAGATTCTCCACGGTCGCATCCTTGGTTTCCAGACCTGACGTAATTACCGTTGGGACGGTGTCAGCAATATACGGCCTGAACCCTCCAGAGGTGTTTCAACAGAATCACTTGAGGCTTGAGGTAGGTCAGGAGTCAGAACCGCAAGAAATTGTTCGAGAGCTAGTGGGGCTTCACTACCGCCGTGTCTCGGGTGAGATTACTAGAGGAGATATCCGTCTGAGGGGAGAGGTTCTGGATATTTGGATGCCGAGTAGAGACGACCCAATTAGGGTGAGGTTCGGATGGGAGGGAATAGAGAAGATACAAGTCTGCGAAGCCATATCATGGGAGGTTCTTGATGAGTTTGAGGAAGCCTGGATACATCCTCGAGAATTTTATATGACAAGTGAGGAAAGCTTCAATCTCGCAATTGAGGATATCGAGCACGAATTGGAGGATAGGGTAGATTGGTTTCAGGAGAAGGGGATGGAAATTGAGGCTTACAGGCTGGAAGGCAGGACTAAGTTTGACCTTGAGATGCTCACAGAAATAGGGTCTTGCAAAGGGGTTGAAAATTATTCTAGACATTTCGACAGGAGATCTAAGGGGGAAAGGTCCTACTGCCTATTGGATTTCTTTTCAAGTAATGCTGAGCGTTTCCACGGTGGCTCCGATAAATATCTAGTTATAATGGATGAAAGCCATGTTACGCTTCCACAGGTTGGAGGGATGTATGGAGGGGATTTCTCCAGAAAAAAGAATCTCGTTGATCACGGATTCAGACTCCCGTCGGCATACGATAACCGGCCACTGAGAATAGACGAATTCCAAGATATGATTCCCAAGATGCTGTATGTCAGCGCAACCCCGGGGGAGAGAGAATTGCGTCACCTAGCTGAGGTAACCAGCCAGAAAGTACCCGAAGAACTTCTGCATATCGGTGGAAGGGGAGGGTCTGATAAGCCAGACATTGACAAGAAAATCACAAAATCCACTATGGAAGAAACGATCTCGAAAATCGAGGGTGTGGTCAGAATGGAGATTCGCCCAACCGGATTACTGGACCCCAAAATTATCGTAAAACCCACTGAGGGACAGGTCCAAGATCTAATGTCGGAAATAAACACGAGAGTGGAGAAAGACGAGCGCGTCTTGGTTACTGTCATGACGATTAAATTCGCAGAAGAGGTCGCTGAATATCTTGAGAAAAATGGTATCAAAGCACATTATCTTCACTCGGAAATTGACACACTACAAAGGACTGAAATCATCAAGGCCCTGAGGCTGGGACATATTGATGTGATTGTCGGAATAAATCTACTCAGAGAGGGGCTAGACATCCCTGAAGTCTCACTAGTTGCGATTTTCGATGCTGATAAGCAAGGATTTCTGAGGAATGAGAGGTCACTTCTGCAGACAATTGGTAGAGCATCAAGAAATCAGAACGGAGTCGTGATTCTTTATGCTGACTCGATTTCTCCATCGATGGAAGCTGCCATGAGTCAGACGATATCCAGAAGGAGTCGTCAGGATTCTTACAACAAAATCCATGGCATTGTGCCCAAAACAATCCAGAAGGCCCTTCCCACGATGGGGGAGGAGGAGGGCAGTCTTCTAGCTGGGACTGCAGGAAAGGGGGCCAAAGGGGGCAAGAGGTTTGTGGGTAAAACAAGATCCAAGAAAGGTGTTTCAGGACTCGCTCAGAAATTCTCCCTAGGCGCGGGATTGTGGAATACATCAGACTCAGTCCTAGATAATGTCAGCCAACCTAATTTCGAAATGGAGGGAGATGCAGAACAGTCGGGAGATATCACTGAAGACCAGTTGATTGGTAAATTGGAGCGGGAGATGAGGGCGGCGGCAGAGAGGCTTGACTTCGAAAGAGCTGCTCAGATAAGAGATAGGATATTACAGCTCCACAACCCGACCAATTGAAGTCTGGTTCGTTTTGCGGTGACCGTGAGCGGCTATTCGCGTGAAGACTTTGACAATCCTGTCAAGGATTATGATTTTTCTTCGATGAAAGACATTTCTTCATTGATTGACCAAATGTCAGAGGCTGGAGGATTCACCGCAACAAAGCTGGCTTTCGCACGAGATATTTTGAGACACTCCATCAAAAGGGCATCCTCTGAAGGAGTCCTCAATTGGATTTCATTCCCCGCGTGTCTTTGCGCAACTGGGACAAGGGGATTCTTTCTGGAAGCTCTGAAAAGTAACGCATTTAATGTGGTTATTACAACCTGCGGAACTCTTGACCATGATATCGCTAGGTCATTCAAGGACTACTTCCACGGGGACTTCAGTCTGGATGACATCGCGCTAGGGGAAGAAGGGCTCAACAGGCTTGGTAATGTGATAGTACCGAATGAGTGCTATGGTCAAATTCTAGAAAATGTTGTTCTCCCATGGTTATCCGAGATTGATAATGAGCGACGCTCTAAGTCTTCAGAAAGTCCTTGGAATGGATTTGGGACAGCGGAGCTTTGTTGGGCACTCGGAGACAGAATTGATGACGAGTCGTCTCTACTCCATTGGATCGCAAAAAATAGGATACCTGTCATAATCCCCGGGATTACTGATGGTTCGATAGGTGCCCAGATATTTATGCACAGGCAAAAATCTCCGGATTTTATGATAGACGTTCTGGCGGATCAGCAGTTGCTTTCAGACTTGACTTGGACTGCTGACGAGAGTCACGCTCTGATGGTGGGAGGAGGGATTTCAAAACATCATGTAATTTGGTGGAACCAATACAGGGGTGGTCTGGACTCTGCTGTCTCCATAACTACCGCACCGGAATACGATGGGTCACTATCAGGAGCAAGGCTTCGTGAAGCTATCTCATGGGGGAAGGTACGGCCTGAAGCGTCTCAGGTCGTCGTGGAAGGGGATGCTAGTGTCCTTCTTCCACTCCTCGGTGGTGATTTATTCGGCCAATAGTAACGCAATAGCTGATGTTTCTGGTGAAAACGGCTAATAGCGGCCTAGCACGCGGCAACTGTTATGTCCGTCGAGAAGATGATGCATGATATGATAGAAATGCTAACAGATGCAATGGGTGATGCTGTAAAGCACGACAAGGGTAACAAGGCTGCTGGAACAAGAGTCCGCAAGGCTATGCAGTCAGCCAAGACGATGGCTCAGTCCATTCGTGTCCAGGTTCAGAACGACAAGAACTGATTACCTAGCTAACCATTCGCATGAGCGAAGATCTCCATGATGGAGACACGCATAGGGACTAGCGGATGCCATCCCTCTGTTCCACATTGTCTAAGGCAATCGTGTAGAGTTGAGAGATCGGGCCTTTCTGATTGAAAGTCTTCCATTTCCACGACCGGCCCTTGAGGGGAGGAGAGTGATTTAGTGGTGTGTGAGTGATTTAGAGAGTTGGAATACCTTCCCCACAACATCTCCATCTCCTGTATGATAGATCTTGAGAACCACGCTCTTCTACCTGAAATATTCAGCTCATTCTTAGATTGGATTAGCTTATTGTTCATAATTAGCATGCACAGAGCATCACAAACATCTCTGATGTGGACCCAGAATCTCGGTTCGTTTTCCGTCATTGAGTATGTCTCTGATCCTTGTTTGATTGAACTCGCCCAGTTATGTAATACGTCGTCGCCCCAAGATCTCAATTTTCCCTCAGGAGAAAGTAAATCGTGGATTCTTACGACAAAGTCAGAGTCTCCAGACTTCTGACTACCACTAAGTATTATCATATCTCCATGGAATCCCTCTCCCACAGCTATGACAAAATCGGCACTCTCAGGCTTATCCACAAATGAAGCGCCAGCTCGTAAAAGCCTATCCTGTAGGGCTTGGATAAAGAATTCCTCGTTCCCCACGATACAGAACGAATCGGACATCTTACCACTCAAACGGTACTTGGTGAGGCTGTTTCGAGAGACTTCATTTCGGAGAAGTGGATGACTGCGTCCCTGACAATCTCAACAATCATCCTGATTTCCTCTTTGGTAATCGAAAAGTGTGGCGTGAATCTTAGGGCGTTTACCCCTCCATGGATAACTCCCAAGCCATTTTTCCTACACCACATCTCGACTTTGTCATCACCCACAACAGGAAAGAAATCCTGATCCATTTCCGCGCAGACCAAAAGACCTGTTCCCTGTACTGAAAGAATAGCTTCCGGGAATTCTTCCATAATCCCCTGGAGCCCTGAGACAAGATCATCCCCCCGGTCGCGAATGTTTTGACGGAGCTCAGGGGTGATTTTCTCCAAAACTGCAATTGCTGTTTCCAATGCACGGGGATTGGTGGTCATTGTGTTTCCATAAATTCCGGTGACATACAAATCAGCTACTTCAGCAGTCATTCCGACCACAGAAAGAGGGAACTGTCCAGCATTGATGGCTTTGGACCATGCCTCCATATCTGGAGCTTCCGCACTTTGAAAACCATCATAGTCCACAATACTTAGACAACCCTGACCTCTTAGTCCAGCTTGGACCGAGTCAATAATCAACATAGAACCATGTTCCTTGGTAAGGCGCCTTGCTTCGTCATAGAACGCTCTATCTATGCAAAGACCAGGCGCGCCCTCCCCCTGAACAGGCTCAATCGCAAGGAGCTCGATGAATGCACCATCTAGATCTGCTCGCCTGAATGTTTCTCTTAGTGCTTCGATATCGTTTGCAGGAATCAAGACAAGATTGTCTCTGTCTTGGAATGTGTTGAGGTTCTTATCGTAGCCATCTTTACATGAGTGTGAAATCTGTGCTGGCCTGTCTGTACGACCATGAAACGCCCTTTCTATGGCTACCATCCTGGTAGGTTTTCCCTCATGCCTCCCTCCTGGACCTGTCATCCTGAGTGCGTTGACGTCAGATATCCTCATTCCCACTGTCATGGATTCGGATCCGGAGTTCATACAAATGAAACGATCATACGGACAATTTCCTCTGGTGTGGCCGATCTCTATTTTCAGCCTATCTGATAATCTCTTTTGGCTGAAAGAGGGAGTCATGACATTCGCCATTACCCAGTTTTTCTGCATTGATGAAATTACATCATCAGGACCGTGTCCCATTCCAAGCATACCATATCCGCCATTGTCGTGTACCACTGCCCCATGAGATGTGACGATCCATGGCCCTCTGGCTGAAATTGCGACGTAAGGATTGATGGTGGCCGCCGAATAAAAATTCACATAATCCGATTGAAGTTGCTCTATCAGTGTTACCTCATCTACACCATTGATTTCGATTCCAGTTTCCGAGGAAAGAGATTCAAAGACAGTCTCAGCCTCTTCAATCGCCCTTCTGAGTGATGGATCTACATCGATAAAAGACAGGATTACATTATCTGGAAGGCCGTTAGTGATTCTAGCTCCAGACCTGTTTCTAATCGTATGCAGAATATCGAGACTGGCAACCATCGATTGTCCGAGTTATAGGTTGCTCATCAAGGTTCTTGGTAGCTGTCCTCCACAGAGCCCGATTATCTCGGCAAGGAGAAGAAACTAAAGTTCTGATAATCTATACAATAATCAAACACACTTTAAATTTACAATAGGAATTTTACGTATATGGTAAAAATTTCAATTAGATTATCAGTCTTATTAATAGTATAGTATAAGTGCTAATCTGCTCTCTGAGGAATTGGAGAGGAAGCGTGGGGGATGCAACTCAAGTCCGGTTGGTGAGAATATGAATGACGAATACAGGATCCAAGAATTACTACAGAGAGACGTCTACGTCGGCGACAAGTTCGTCGGCGTGATTACAGGAGAGAGGTTCCATCCGAGGGATGAATGCGTTCAGTCATTGAGGCTACAGGTAGTACCTGGAATTGCAGAGGAGTTCATGAGGAAACCAGCCGAGAGTGCTCCTCTATCAAAAGAGCTGGTCCATAGTATCAGACCCGACGGAGCGATAAAACTCTCGAAATCAATGAGGGAACTACAGAGAAGATGGAGGAACACAGTCAGAATATCGGAGGAGTTGTTCGCACCAGATGAGCTGTTGGACAGGGCGGTTCTTGATAACGATGGCATTGATATTGGGAATGTGGTTGGCATGATAAAAATCAAGAGAACCTACAGGGGAGTCGTGGTTAATCCTCATTTCATCATCAAAAAGAAACATGGGCTTCCTGATACTCTAATAATTCCCGTCGGACAACTAGCAAGAACTACATCAAGGTTGGACGAGGTTATTCTAAGATGTAGTGTGAAGCGTCTGACTACCCTTCCGAGCTATCTTAAGCTCAATGGGGAAGACGCAGAAGAGTTCGATCCTGTTGAGTAGGTTTCAAATCAGGTTCCTGTGTCGGACGACTGCTTAAGGGCGTGTAGCTTAGTTTGGCTGGAGCACCCGGCTGATAACCGGGAGGCCACAGGTTCAAATCCTGTCATGCCCACCATCTTGTGACAAAACAAGCGGTAGCGTCATGAAGGATGCTTAGTTCGGCTTCATGTCACATGCCAGTCTTGAGCGGCTCATCGGGTCGTGAATTGGCTACCTCTATGTCAGAAATTCTCGGGATGGAATCCTTCCTCATAGAGAGTCGGAAGTTTCCAGACGGAGAGGGGTACGTAAAAATCCCAACTGAAAGTTTCAGTGCAATCAGATCTGAGCCTGTTATCCTCGTTTCAAATACATTTCCAGATTCGGGCATAATGAGGACCATCCTAATGCTTGAGGCGATCAATGATATTCGAAAAGGTGATCTTGCGAACTTCAAACAGGAGGGGGAACAGAAGATGGATGACGTGGGGCCCGGTGTTTATCTGGCAGTGCCATACTATGGGTACGCGAGGCAAGACAAGAGATTTTCAGCGGGAGAGACGGTTTCGGCCAGAGTTATCTCAGACATCCTGAAGAGAAGCTGTGATGGAATGGTAATCCTGGACCTCCACGAACCTAAGGTGCTCGATGGCTCCGACTTCCCGATGGTGTTTGTGAGTTCGATGCCAGAGATCGCGAGAATACTGGAGGACGAGGTTAATCCAGACTTCATCCTCAGCCCTGACAAGGGAGCAATTGACAGGGCTACTCAGGTAGCCAAGATAGGTGGATGGGAATTCAGTTATCTCGAAAAGACAAGGATTGATGCTCACACTATAGAACATCAGGCAAAAGACCTGGATGTGAACGGAAAGGTTGTAGCAATAGTTGACGATATGATTAGTACGGGCGGGACAATATGTAGGGCCAGTGACGCTCTTAGGAGACAGGGTGCCAAGGCCGTCTATGCTGCCTGTACTCACGGATTATTTACAGGTGGAGCGCTCTCGAGGCTTGCAAATCACGTTGATGGGGTTTACACAACCGACTCCCTGAAGAATCCCAGATCTGTAGTTAGTTCTGCACCAGCGCTGGCCAGAGGAATCAAGGAAATGATTGGTTGATTTGTCATTATGACACTGTCCAAACGATACGTTGCGTTTATATCAGCCATGTCCTGCGAGGGCTTACCCAGCACGAGGAGATGTATCCAATGAGTGTTCATATAGCGTTTGAGACCCCTAAAGACATACAAGACCAAGTTTACGAACTTGTGAAAGCGATTGCTAAGGACGGTAAAATCAAGAAAGGGGCCAATGAGGTCACCAAGGCTGCCGAAAGGGGAAGTGCCACGATGATCGTAATGGCCGAGAATGTCAATCCAGGAGAGTTACTGGCTCATGTCCCGATGATCTGCAGAGAGAAGGGGATTCCGTTCATTTACGTGGAAGACCAAGGATATCTAGCTGATTCAGCTGGAATGACTGCAGGAACCAGAACGGCTGCAGTGGCCATTCTGGAAGTAGGGAAGGAAGCTCAAGATCTGTTCAACGAAGTCAAGAGTCACTACGAGGCTCTGTCAAAGTAAATTGGAGGCTGGAAGTTTGGCTCAAGAATCATGGCCCGCAGAGGTCGTTGAAATTGTCGGAAGGACTGGTATGAGCGGAGAGGCTATCCAGGTAAAGGTCAGGGTTGATGACTCCAACAATCCAAGGGACATAGGCAGAATCATCTCCAGAAACGTGTTGGGTCCCGTTAGAGTCGGAGACATCCTAATGCTGAAGGATACTGGTAGAGAGGCGCGACGCCTAGGCAACAGGTGAGGTGTGATTATGCCGGAAACGAGAGTATGCAGTTTCACAAGTGAGGAAATCGAGCCCGGAACGGGTATGATGTACGTCAAAAGAGATGGGTCAGTTATGTGGTTCAGAGACAGCAAGGCTAGGAAGAATGCTCTCAAGCTGAAAAGAAATCCACGAAAGATGAAGTGGACTCAGAGATATGTCAAGGGTGGCATTAAGTAATCCAAATTGGATAGCTTCAATCCAACTGATATTGCGCCTCTTGAACCATCAAGGCATTATCACAGCTTTTGCCAATCGTGTCTTTGAGCGTCCACAGCACAAATCGCTGCCATGTGTACGACATCTCTGACACTATCTCCTCGTTGCAGAACATGTGCTGGTTTGGAAAGCCCTTCGAGAATAGGCCCTGTCATCTCCGCTCCCGCTATTCTCTGAAGGAGTTTGTAGGCGATGTTTGCCGATGCTAGGTTTGGGCATATTAGGATATTAGCTGGGCCTTCAAAAGACATGAATGGATATTCTTTTTGTATATCGCTGACAAGAGCAGTATCCGCTTGCATAGGGCCATCTATAATCAGTTCCGGATCCAGTTCTCGAGCTATTGAAATTGCTTCCTCGACCCTGTCTGTTCTCATCTCCGAGGATGTGCCGAAGTTTGAGAAAGATAGCATAGCGACTTTGGGTTTCACTCCAAACCTTCTCGCCACCTTGGCAGTCTGTACAGCTATCTCAGCTAAAGTGCGGGAATCTGGGTAGATGTTTATTGTTGCATCTCCAATAAACATTAACTCACCATTGACGGTCATCATGTACATCCCGACAATTCTGTGGGAGTCCTTCTCAGGCCCTATAATCTGGAGACAGGGTTTCACTATGTCTGGATAATGATGAGAAACTCCTCCCAGGTACCCGTCTGCATCTCCCATATGAACCATCATAGGTGCGAAATAAGTCGAGTTCTTCATCAATCTTGTGGCATCTTCCAGTGTGATTCCCTTTCGGCCGCGAATATGATGCAACTCCTCTGCATAAGAGCCTCTTCTCCTAGGGTCATACCTAACATCGATCTCTTCACAAGTGAAAGTGAGTCCGAGTTCCTCTTTGACCGCCTCAATTCTTTCAATATTACCGAGGAGGATTGGTTCACAAATTCCCTCAGAAATACATTGGGATGCCGCCTTAATGACAGTAGGATCTTCTCCCTCGCAGAAGACTATTTTCCTTTTGTCCCTTTTCGCTCGATTGATGACTCTTCTCATTATTGACCTAGTGAGGCCTAATCTAGCCTCAAGCTCCTCTCTATACCTCTCAAAATCAAATTGACCCTTCTCGATCCCTGCCACTCCTTCATCGACTGCTGCTAATGCGACTGCACTAGCCTCCCAGATTAACACTCTAGCATCGAATGGCTTTGGAATGATATATTCGGGACCGAATTGTAATTGTTCACCATTATAGGCAGAGAGAACATCATCAGGGACTGGTTCCCTAGCCAACTCAGCAATCGCCTTTGTGGCAGCCATCTTCATCCCCTCGGTTATTCTAGTGGATCTCACATCCAAAGCTCCTCTGAAGATGTACGGAAACCCAAGAACATTGTTTATCTGGTTCGGATAATCAGATCTTCCGGTGGCAATGATGGCATCATCTCTAACTGACATCACATCCTCAGGTAAAATTTCTGGGTCGGGATTGGCCAAGGCAAAAATTAGAGGTCTTCCAGCCATTGTCTTTACCATTTCTGGCGATACCAGTCCACCTTTTGACAATCCAAGGAAGACATCACTCCCAATCATAGCGTCCGAAAGTCCCCCGTCTGGAAGGCTCCTGACAAATTCCTCTTTGTATTCGTTTAAATCGCCGTTTTTCATTCGAGAATCTGTTAAGATACCTGTAGAATCAACCATGATTATGTTATCCTTCCTAACACCCAAGCGAACGTAGTGTCGGGCGCATGAAATCGCTGATGCCCCCGCTCCAGAGATCACCACCTTGACCTCCGAGATTTCCTTTTCGACTAATTCTAGTCCGTTGATCAATGCCGCACCTGAAATAATCGCTGTTCCATGTTGATCATCGTGCATGACAGGAATATCTAATTCTTCAACGAGCCTCCTTTCAATCTCGAAGCATTCTGGAGCTTTGATATCCTCAAGATTAATTCCTCCGAAAGTAGGTGATATCGCTTTTACTGTTTCAACAAATCCATCAACGTCCGTCTTATCTACCTCTATATCAAAGACGTCAATATCTGCGAAGGCCTTGAACAACAGACCCTTGCCTTCCATGACTGGTTTTCCTGCAAGGGGGCCGATGTCCCCTAAGCCCAGAACTGCAGTACCGTTGCTAACAACTGCTACCAGATTTCCCTTAGAGGTGTATTTGTAAGCACTGTCGGGGTCGTTTTCAATTTCCATACAAGGAAAGGCTACTCCCGGTGAATAAGCCAGAGACAATTCATGGGATGTGCCATGGGGCTTTGTTGGCATGACAGTCAGTTTTCCAGCTGGTTTTGAAGCGTGATAATCCAGCGCTTCCTCGCGGAGCCTCTCATCTGTCATGCTGACAACCCGTAAACCCGTCCTACCCTCCCCTCTTTGATGCTATCCTAAGACGTGTGAACATATTATCAGCCGATTAGTGAGCGTTTAATGAAATGTGTCTAACGGAGTAAATGTTGAATTTCCACCTACGGTGGATGTAAGCATGTATGGCTCAACGACCCACACCATTCAATATAGTGATAGAACGCCGAACCACCGTGCATACACTAGGTTCGGCCTTTGGGATGCCTCCGAAGAGGAGCGCTTTGATTCTAGTTTCCTTGATGCTATTACTGCCGTGGACTTCATTCTCAGACCGCGAACTAACAGAGGAAGACGAAATGGAGTCAGTCTCAGCTAGAGTTTGGGGGTCCTCCGGGTACAACGATACCGGGTGGCTAGATCTGGAAGCCATAGGCGCTAACCCATCAAATCAGACCTATGCTTACTCCGACCTGTTCTTAGAATTCGCACCGGGTGCTGAAATTTCCAATTTGACTTTCGAAATAGCTGTTGACGGTTCAGATGGATTCTGCATTGACGAGCCCCAACTTACCTTGATGAACAGTCAGACACCGATATTGGATTGGCGAGGAAATGGCTGGCTTGGATGTCAGTACGATTTCAGCGACAACCCCCCCGGGCTAACAGACGGCGAGCTATCCGCATCTCTACAACCCAACTCAGTCAGCGACGCATCGTGGATACTCCCAGCTGGGATTTCAATCTCCGACCTTGTCATAGAGGCTCTGACACCATCAGACCCAAGAATATCATTTGCTCCTCTTGAGATTGAGGTTCATGGAAGTGCCATCAATCCTCATGATGGTAGGATGTATGTACTTCTCGGTGATGACTTGATACATCTTGATAGCAAGGCCTCCGAGGCATGCGAATGGAGATGCCCAGGGATTGTCCACATCGACAAGGGGGTCTACGGTAGAAGCATTGATGTTGATTCGACTAGGGAAATGCTGATTGTCGGTACGGCAAACGGTACGATGTTTACTCAATCCCTCAATAACTCTGAAAATGGGCCTTCGACCCCAATTTCATCACAGAGCATTACTGCAATTGCTTCCAGCCCGGATGGATCATTGTGGGCTGTGGGTGGATGCGAGGTTAGCTTCATCGCGCCTGACTCGGCTGATGTAACCGTCCTGTCACACTGGGATGAGTACCAATTCTGTGCCTCAGCATCGAGTCAGGCTACGGATATACTTGTCATCTCAGACACTGTCATCATCTCAACAGAAAATAACGGGGTTCATGTAATCGACTACAGTGTAAGTTCCAACCAGTCAGTGGTGACCATAGGGAGCAGCGATCAATGGGACACCAGTAACTTCCTAGCTAGCAACAGGATCACGGATTTGGAAATGATGGGCAACCAATTACTCATCTCCACAGAAAACGCTGGAATCAATCGCAAAGATCTAGCGACTTCAACGTGGCTCTCGAGATGGTCAACTGCAAACGCACTCGCATCGAACAATATTGTGGGGATGTCCGTGTCCGCGGGCTGGCTGCATGTCCTCGCGGGGAACGTCTTGCAATCCTACGAGATTGCGGCTGGAGTATTCAGATCACAGGAAACAGTCGATTCTCTGGGACTTCTGGATGGTGTCGTATCAATTTCTTCGTGGCCCTCAGGTGTAGGGGCAAGAAGCCCCGCGGACAGTGTCTCGGTGTTGATTGACTCTACGGGGGTTTCCGCTATGCAACATCAAGACACACTCGTCGGCGTCGAATACCTCGTGAGCAGCCCCATCACTGATCCAATGAGGCTGGCCGTTAGTATCGATGACAGTGAAGATGGTCAGATTTGGGTAGCTGGGGACTCCGTAATTGACAGATTCAACAATTCCGGAAGAAGATGGATGAGCCCGATAGACGTCTCAGACTTCGCAGGACAGGGATTAGAAACAATCACTTCCGTAATCCAAGATGAATTGGGGCAAGTATGGGTTGGAACGTCGAACGCAGGCCTTCTACTGTTCGATGGAGAGACGGGGTCGTACATGGGAGGTGTCAGCGGGCTTGGGTCTGACAGTATCATTTCCATGGCATATGATGAGTACACACAGACCCTTGTCGTAGGACACCCAGAGAACGGAGTTTCATTGGTTAACTCTTCGACAATCAGTCTGATACAAACCTATGACACTGGTGACGGATTGGACTCAGATTTAATCGTGGATGTTGCCACCAGATACAGTGTAGCTTACTTGGCTACGCCGGATAGCGGCCTGATGAGGTTGGATTTAGCAGAGCTACAGATTCTTGGTTCCTGGCAATCACTAGGTGCTGACAACTTGGAGGCCGCTCCGATCGCTGTAGACGGAGACGTGGTCTATCTCGGCCTCCCTGGGTTTGGGATAATGATTCTGGACAGGGTAAACGGGGATATCACCGACTTACTCACAGTTGGGAACAGCGGTCTTCCTGACAATGATGTCCTCTCTCTGTACATATACGGCGGAGATCTAGTGGTTGGATCCAGAGTAGCCAACACGGGTGCCCAGTCAAATGGGGGCATTGCCATCTGGGACGGTGCGTCTTGGGACCAGCTCGACACAAACATTCCAGGGTGGAATAATGATCCATGGGAATTCAATGATATCACCAGTGACGGCACAGATATTTACGCGGCAACAAATAGAGGTGCATGCGCTTGGGGCCCGACCGGACAGGGGACAATGGATTTCCTTGAGTGCATAGACGGGGGCGATATGCCATCACGGCAGATCAACTCAGTGAATCTGATTGGAAACGACTCCCAAGGGTACCCGATACTATACGCGGGAACCGAGGGAGGTGCTGCCGTCATCAGTACTGCAGGACTCGGAGGAGTGGATGGCATGGAAGTTTTGGAAGTTTGGACGGCTGGGGATGACACACAGCGTGCTAGAACAGTCAAAATCGATGAGATACTCTATTTGGGATTCGAAAACACTGGTATTGCAAGATACGACCTAGCAAACGAAGAGTGGCTTACCACATGGGACGGGACTCAGGGCTATATCGACGATGATGACGTGACGGCCCTGATACCCGGAAAGCAGAGCGGAACTTTGTGGGCAGGAGGGGATTTCGGACTAACGTTGATTGACGTCACAAATGATACGGTTCTGATTAATTGGGGAAGGGGTACGAATGCAAACGGCCCGACTATACCCACAAGAAGCCCTGCGGACATGGTCATCGTGGGCGACGTTCTCCATTACTCCACACAGAGATCGAATCAATGGTGGAACTCAAATGACGAGATTTACCGAATAGCCCTGAACAACAATACTTCTCTCTCAACGTTGGATGCTGGATCAAGAATTGGCTCCAGCTCCAAAGTATACGGAATGGGTGTTGTTGGAGATGAGCTTTGGATAGGAGTGAGGCCCACACAGTCTTGGAATGACGGAGAAGGGACCGTGGTCCGGTGGAACACCAACAATGAGACATGGCAGGACGATTTAGAGACTATTGGCAACGTCCAGAGAGTTAATGCCCAGCTTCTGGGTGACTGCTTCCCACTGAATTCGTCATCCTGCGAGATGTGGATAGCTTATGGGGATAACATCCTCAGAAGGTTCCAATACTCTACCATGACTCTTCTTAACGAGTGGAGTGATTTCCCCGGACCTGTCAGGGGGATGGAGGAATTCAACGGAGAGTACGTCTTTGCGACCACTGAAGGGATATACAGATGGAACCCAACCAACGAAACCTTTGAGACGGAATGGACTGAAAACGATGGCCTTCCCAATAACTCAGAGGAGGGTTTCTTCTCCATGGAAATCGTCGGTGACGACCTCTGGGTTGCGTCCCATCGTCAGGGTAGCTGGAATTCAAACGCCCAAATCCTGAGAAAGAATGGCACTTCAGGAAACTGGACTACTTGGGATCTTGGTTCTGGTGACATTCCTAGTGGTTATGGTGCAGACATATTGGTGTGCGATGAGATAATTCACTTTGCAATTGGTAAACTTTCATGGTTCAGTCAAGGAGGTGTAGCTAGGTTTGATTTGGCCGACCACGACTCGGATGGAATCACTGGTGAATGGATTGATC
>Ga0163111_10000133_pt1 | contig 42435 bp, 25 predicted proteins | sample CRUFie1St18metaG_FD_109645 | JGI IMG/M metagenome (GOLD analysis project Ga0163111, IMG submission 109645) | Marine microbial communities from the Costa Rica Dome - CRUD Field 142mm St18 metaG | ecosystem: Environmental > Aquatic > Marine > Oceanic > Photic zone | place: Costa Rica: the Eastern...
ACAACTAGCGGAATTACCACTGCCATCCGTTACCGTATAACTCTCAGTGGTAGATCCCAAGGGGAAAGTCGAACCACTTCCCAAACCACCTGTCAAGGCTACCCCAAAACCTGCACAATTATCTGCGCCACTTGGGGTCGAATAAGGCACCACGGCACCACAAACGCCTACATCGGTACTCTGGGTTAAATCACTCGGACAACTAATCGTCGGATTCTCTGTATCATTTACCGTAATCGTAAACGAACAACTGGCAGAATTGCCTGCATTATCCGTAACCGTATAACTTTCTGTAGTTGTACCCAGCGCAAAACTAGCCCCACTACCCAACCCTGCACTTTGAACCGTCACAGATCCAGGACAATTGTCTGTCCCAACGGGAACACTATACGTCACAACTGCATTACAATTCCCTGCATCTGTGCTCACAACAACAGCAGCAGGACAACTAATAGCGGGATTCTCATCATCACTTATCGTCACATCAAAGCTACAACTGGCTGTATTACCATCAGCATCTGTCACGGTATAAACCTCTGTAGTAGTGCCAATAGGGAAAGTTGAGCCACTTCCCAAACCACTGGTCTGAGCAATATTTGCCGTTCCACAAGCATCAGATCCCGTAGGAGTTGCATAAGTAATCACTGCTCCACAAACACCGCCATCAACACCACTCGTAATATCGGATGGACAACTAATACTTGGTACGCCTTCATCACTAATAATCACATCCATGCTACAACTAGAACTATTACCTGCTGCATCTGTTGATGTCCAAACCACAGTCGTTGTTCCCAAAGCGTATGTTCCACTTGCATCACTTGTTCCTGTAAAGTCATTGCTCAAACTTACGGAACCACAATTATCCAAACTCACAGGTTGGCTAACAGTCACAGCGGCATCACAACTTCCTGCATCTACATCTTGACTAATATTGGCAGGACAACTAATAATAGGGGCTTCACCATCTGTTATCGTAATGTTAAACGAACAACTAGCAGAATTGCCGCTACCATCGGTCACGGTATAAACCTCCGTCGTAGTTCCTAACGGGAAACTGGCACTATTACCCAAACCACTACTAAGCACAGTACTCGCACCACTACAATTATCTGCCCCAATAGGCGCACTATAACCAATAGTCGCCGAACAAATACCTGCATCTGCTGTCTGAGTAATGGATGCAGGGCAACTAATCGTTGGCAATTCATCATCATTAACTGTAACGGTAAACGAACAACTGGCAGAATTACCCGCTGCATCTGTTACCGTATGCGCTTCTGTAGTAGTACCCAATGGGAAACTAGAACCACTACCCAAACCAGAAGTCATAGCAGTGGAAGCAGCAGGACAATTATCTGACCCACTTGGGGTACTATACGTAACCGTAGCAGTACAACTACCTCCACCAGTATTAGTCGTAATATTTGTTGGACAACTAATCGTCGGTAATTCATCATCCACAACCGTCACCGTAAAACCACAACTAGAACTATTCCCACTTCCATCTGTAACGGTATAAACTTCTGTCGTAATACCCACTGGGAAAGCTGAACCGCTTCCCAAACCGCTACTCAATGCTGTACTTACTCCCGTACAAGCATCCGTCCCAACAGGAGTCGCATAAGTAACAGCTGCCGTACAAGCACCTCCGTCTACACTGGATTGAATGTCAGTCGGACAGCTAATAGAAGGCGTCGTATTATCCACAACCGTAATCATAAAGGAACAACTAGCAGAATTACCCGCTGCATCTGTTACCGTATAGCTTTCTGTTGTTGATCCCAAGGGGAAAGTCGAACCACTTCCCAAACCACCTGTCAAGGCTACACTGAAGTTAGGGCAATTGTCTGCCCCACTTGGGGTCGGATAAGGAACAACGGCGCCACAAACACCTGCATCACTGCTTTGGGTTATATTTGTCGGACAACTAATTGTCGGATTCTCGGTATCATTCACTGTGATAGTGAAGGAGCAACTAGCAGAATTACCTGCATTATCTGTAACTGTATAACTTTCTGTTGTCGTACCCAATGCAAAACTACCTCCACTACCCAATCCCGCACTTTGAACCGTCACAGATCCAGGACAATTGTCTGTCCCAACAGGCACTGTATACATAACCACAGCACTACAATTTCCTGCATCAACGGACGTCACTACCGCAGCAGGACAACTAATTGCTGGATTCTCATCATCATTAACCGTTATATCAAAACTACAACTGGCTGAGTTACCATCTGCATCAGTGACAATATATACTTCTGTAGTAGTACCTACAGGGAAAGTCGAACCACTTCCCAAACCGCCTGTTTGTGTCACAGTAGCTGTACCACAGACATCGGCTCCTGTCGGACTTGTATAAGCAATCACAGCTCCACAAACACCTCCATCAACACCGCTTGTAATATCAGCAGGACAACTAATAGTCGGAGCGCCATCATCGCTAATCACAACATTCATACTACAACTAGAAGAGTTACCTGAAACATCTGTAGATGTCCAAACAATAGTCGTACTTCCTACTGGATAAGTACCACTCGCATCACTCGTCCCTGTGAAATCATTAGTGAAACTAACGGTAGTACAATTGTCATTTACGTTTGGCTTTGACACCGCAATCGTCGCATCACAACTACCCGCATCTGCATCCTGACTAATATCTGCAGGACAATCAATAATCGGTGCCTCTGTATCCGTTATCGTAACGGTAAACGAGCAACTAGCAGAGTTGCCTACCGCATCCGTTACTGTATATACTTCCGTCGTCGTTCCTACAGGGAAACTAGCCCCATTACCCAGACCACTACTCAATACAGTACCAGCACTCGGACAATTGTCACTTCCCACTGGAATGGTATAACTAATAGTCGCCGCACAAAGACCTGCATCATTCACAGAATTGATATTTGCAGGACAACTAATCGTTGGGTTCTCATTATCATTTACCGTAACCGTAAACGAACAACCTGCCGTATTACCACTCGCATCCACTACAGAATAGGTCTCTGTCGTAATGCCCAATGGGAAACTGCCTCCACTACCTAAACCTGCGGTCATACTTGTAGTTGCTCCAGGGCAATTATCTGTACCACTTGGGGTACTATAAGCTACAACAGCAACACAACTGCCCGCATCCATACCTGTCACAATATCACTCGGACAACTAATCGCAGGATTCTCATTATCGGTCACCGTAACGGTAAAGCCACAACTAGAACTATTACCACTCCCATCTGTAACGGTGTAGATTTCAGAGGTCGTCCCAACAGGGAAACTACCACCACTACCCAATCCACTGGTCTGAGCAGTACTCACCCCACTACAAGGATCTGTCCCAACAGGTACAGTATAATTCACAACTGCATCACAACTACCTGCATCTACATTCACATTAATATCAGTCGGACAACTGATTGTTGGCAAACTATTATCAACAATAGTAATCGTAAACGAACAACTAGCAGAATTACCTGCTGCATCTGTTACCGTATAGCTCTCTGTCGATGATCCCAATGGGAAAGCAGCACCACTACCTAAGCCTCCTGTCAAAGCAGAACTGAAGCCAGGACAATTATCATTACCACTCGGAGCCGAATAAGGAACAACAGCCTCACAAACACCTGCATCAGTGCTTTGAGTCATATCACTCGGACAAGTGATAGTTGGATTCTCTCCATCACTAACCGTAATCGTGAAGGAACAACTAGCCGAATTACCTGCATTATCTGTAACGGTATAAGATTCAGTCGTGCTCCCAACAGGGAAACTAACGCCACTACCCAATCCCCCAACTTGAGCCGTCACAGAACCAGGACAATTATCCGTTCCAACAGGTACAGTATAATTAACAGCTGCTCCACAATCCCCCGCATCTGTCGTTGTATTCACATTGGCAGGACAACCAATAGTAGGAGTCTCGTCATCTACCACCGTAACCGTAAATTCACAAGTCGCCGTATTTCCACTTGCATCCGTAGCAACATAAGCTTCAGTCGTAATGCCCACAGGGAAACTTCCTCCGCTTCCTAAACCACTCGATTGAGCAACAGACGCGGTTCCACAAGCATCACTACCAGTCGGGGCAGCATAATTAACCACAGAGGTACAACTACCTCCATCTACAGATGCTGTCATATTGCTTGGACAACTAATACTCGGCTGATTCACATCTTCAACCGTAACCGTCATCGAACAACTAGAACTATTACCAGCAGCATCACTAGCGGTCCACACAACAGTCGTCGTCCCTACAGGGTAGGTGCCACTCGCATTCGCTCCACTCGTATAATCATTAGTAGTAGAAGTAACGGAACAATTGTCAAGCGATGTCAAAGCGTTAACAGTTACACTAGCATCACACTGACCCGTCGGAGTATCCATGGATACATTCGCAGGACAAACAACAGTCGGATTCTCGGTATCACTTACACTAATCGCAAAACTACAACTCGCCGAATTCCCACTCGCATCCGTAACGGTATAAGCCTCCGTCGTACTCCCTACAGGGAAAGTCGAACCACTACCCAACCCACTTGTCTGCACCGTACTCGCTCCCGTACAATTATCACTTCCTACAGGAGTTGTATAAGACACCACAGCTCCACAAACACCTCCATCATTGGTCACACTAATATTCGAAGGGCAACTAATAGCAGGATTCTCCCCATCGCTAACCGTAACCGTCATCGAACAAGTATTCGTATTCCCTTTCCCATCTGTTACTGTCCAAACAATAGGAGTAGCCCCAAGAGCGTAAACCCCACTTGCATTGGAAGTACTATTAAAGTTATTGGTTACACTCGCAACCATACAATTATCACTATTTCCTGGCACGCTAACCGTAACACTCGCCGTACAAACTCCAGGATCTGCATTTCGATTCACATTCGACGGACAACTAATTGAGGGAGCCTCATTATCTTCTACCGTAATCGTCATGCTACAAGTTGAAGTGCTTCCATTAACATCTGTAGCCGTCCATGTCACAATTGTATTGTCCAATGGATAGGTATCACTCGCATCAGACGTATTATTATAATCATTAATTACAGAGGTAACCCCAACCCCACTAGTAGTAGTAGGCTGCGTAACACTTACACTTGCATTACAAGCAGCAGGATCAGTATCTCTAACAATATCAGGAGGACATGTAATCGTAGGAGGAGCAGGATCATTCACGGTCACTATCATACTACAGGTAGCACTATTCCCCCCTTCATCCAATATCACCCAATTCACAATCGTCGTCCCCACAGGATACGTACCACTTGCATTACTTGTGCCTGTAAAACTATTCGTAATAGAATACGTACAATTATCACTCCCACTAGCAGCCCCAACCGTTACGGAAGCAGTTGTTCCTGTCACATTTGTTTCTGTCACATCCGCAGGACAAGTAATGCTTGGAGCGGTATTATCTTCTACCGTAATATCAAAACTACAGCTAGCACTGTTACCAGCAGCATCCGTTACAGTATATACCTCCGTAGAAGTCCCAACAGGGAAACTACCTCCACTACCCAAACCACTACTTAAAGTAGTACTAGCTCCAGGGCAATTATCCGTACCTGAAGGAGTAGTATAAGACACATTAGCCGAACAACTACTAGAAGAAGCTGCCTGTGTCATATCGGAAGGACAACTAATAGCAGGATTTTCATCATCATCTATAGATACAAGCATACTACAACTAGCGGTATTACCAGCAGCATCAGTAGCTGTCCAAGTAATCGTCGTACTACCCACAGGATAGGTACCACTCGCATTTGTACCACCATTTGCACTATTCACATACGTAGCACCAGGACAATTATCCAATACTACAGGTGGCCCAATCGTAACCGCAGCATCACAACTACCCGCATCATTATCTGCGACTGCATTCGATGGACAAACAATCTGCGGAACTTCATTATCACTAACACTAACTGTAAAGCTACACGAGGCACTATTGCCAGCAGCATCAGTCACAGTATATACTTCTGTTGTACTACCCAATGGGAAGGTAACCCCACTCCCCAAACCACTACTCAATACAGTGCTGGCTCCCGTACAATTATCCGTTCCTACAGGAGTAGTATAACTAACAACAGCCCCACATTGACCCGTTGTATTGGTCGTGTTAATATTGGCAGGGCAACTAATGCTAGGATTCTCATTATCCGTCACAGTAATACTAAAGTTACAACTAGCAGTATTACCAGCAGCATCGGTTACGGTATACGTTTCTACACTCGTCCCCAATGGGAAGCTACCTCCACTACCCAAACCACCAGCAGCCAAATTCGTAACAGATCCAGGACAATTGTCTGTCCCAACAGGAGCAGTATAATTCACAACAGCCGCACAACTTCCACCATCTGTATTCACATTCATCGAACTTGGACAACTAATACTAGGATTTTCAACATCCTCTACCGTTACTTCCATTACACAAGTGGCCGTTGCACCCGCACCACTCGTACCTGTCCAAATCACTTGGGTAGTACCTACAGGATAAGTACCACTCGCATTCGTCGTATTATTGAAGTCATTAGAGAATGTAGTCCCTGAAGGAACCGCAGGAAGAGGTACAGTCACACTCGCATTACAAGCACCAGATGCATTAGGCTCAGTAATATCCGCAGGACAAGTAATCGACACATTAGGCTCTTCTATCACAACCAGCATCGAACAACTAGCCGTATTACCCGCAACATCTGTAGCCGTCCATACCACTGTCGTTACACCCAATGGATAAACACCCGACCCATCAGAGGTGCTCGTAAAGTCATTTACAAAAGTGCTAGTCCCTGGGCAATTATCAATCACAACGGGACTACCCATATTCACCGTGGCAGTCGTCAACCCAGGATCAACATCCTGATTAATATCAGCAGGACAAACAATGGAAGGAGGCTCATTATCAGGATTCACCGTCACAGTAGTCGAGCACGTAGCCGTATTTCCACTCACATCAATCACCGTCCATGTAACATTCGTAGCACCTGCCTGATAAACACCACTTGCATCAGGCCCTCCATTATAACTATTATTGGTCAATATCAATCCACAATTGTCTCCCGTAGTAGGTACAGGTACCGATACTGTCGCTTCACAAGACCCCGCATCCATATTCTGATTAATAGGCGATGGACAACTAATCGTCGGCGGATCAATATCTACTATATAGACAACCTGCGGACAAGTAGCCGTATTCCCAGAGGCATCCGTCACGGTCCACGTAATAAAGTTCAACCCTTCTCCATAGGTGTCGGTCGCATCCGAGGTACCATTAAAACTATTGACAAGAGTAGCTCCAGGACAATTGTCTCCAATAACAGGTATCCCCACTGTCACAAAAGCATCACAACTCCCTGCATCTGTCGGACGAATAATATCTCCCAAACACAAAATCGTTGGATCTTCATCATCTGTCACCGTAACAACTGTCAAACAACTCGCCGAATTTCCCGCATTATCCGTAACGGTCCATGTAACATTCGTCGTGCCTACAGGATAATTACCATTCGCATTCGCAGCCCCTGTATAACTATTAACGACCGAAGAAACAGTACAGTTATCTGAGTTGGAAGGGGTAGGGATAGCGATAAAGGCATCACATTCCCCAGGATCTGCCGTCTGATTATAATTCACACAGCTAATAGTCGGATTAATATTATCGATAAATACCAACTCTACATTCGAATAAGGATCATTACAACCCAAGCCCGTACAAATACGACGACAACGATAGTAGAAATCACTCGTCAGGTTACCTGTATTATAACTACTACTATTACTACCTACATTCACCCAACCTCCTGTTCCTGTAGTACTACGCTGCCATTGATAAGAACAAGTTCCTGTTCCTCCACTAGCGGAAGCAGTCAAGGTTCTCCCTGTATTGAAACACACAATGCCACCTCCTGTAATAGAAATCGTAGGATCAGGAACCACATTAATCGTAAGGGTATTCGTATACCGAACTTCCCCACACTGATCAGTCACACATCTTCTATAACAAGTAGTCGTAGACAAGGAAGGAGGATTATACGTCGTTCCATTTGCTCCACCAATATTAGACCAACCTCCTGAACAATTCGCCTGCTGCTGCCACTGATAGGTCAAACCGCCTGCTCCACCACTCGCACTACTCGCATTACCAAACGTTGGCCAATTACCTCCCACACAAATAGTACCCCCACCACTAACAGAACCAGCACTCAAGGTCGAACTCAAAAGGGCAAAACTCAATGCGCCATGAGAACCTCCCCCAAACTCTCTAAATCGAAACTCTACCGTTGAACTCGCATCCAATATCCCCGTCCATACACCTGTATGGCTATCACAACAACCAATATGCGTCCAAACCTGTGTACCATTGATAAACAAATACGCATAATCATCGTGATTAGGCACATCTATCCGATAACGACCACAAGGAAAACCCTGACGCTTATAAATCACCGAATGCTGATCCGTCGGGATCGTACAACCTGCATAACCAGGCGCAGCCGATGGAGTCGAACCAGAACCCCAAAGACTCAAGGTGTTAAAGTTCAAGCCCGAATGTGTATACGTTCCATAATAGGTATTAAAGTTATTCCCATTATACCCATACACATTCCATGTATTATTACCAAATACAGCAGGGTTACCCACAGGAACCTCAACTGTAACCGTAATGACATTCGAAAATGGATCGTTACATCCAGATCCCGTACACACACGCTGACAACGATAATAACGAGTCGCCGTCAATGCTCCCGTATTATACGTACTACTGTTACCCCCCACATTCGACCATCCCCCCGTTCCCGTAGTACTCACCTGCCAACGATAACTACAGTTCAATCCCCCACTCGCAGAAGCAGTCAAGGTATGACTTTGGCCACTACATAGAGTGGCATTACTCGAAATACTAATACTAGGATCTGATGTAATAGAATAGGTAACGGTATTGGAAAATGCTGTTGCCCCACAAGCATCGATAACCCGTCGTCTATAACATACAGTGTTAGACAAAGTAGGAGGGTTATAAGTCGTTCCCGTTGCTCCCCCAATATTCGAAAATCCCCCACTACAGTTATTCTGCTGCTGCCACTGATAACTATATCCCGTCAATCCCCCACTCGCATTTGCACTACTACTAATCGTCCCAGGATTCCAACCGACACAACCACTGCCACCTCCACTAATACTTCCCCCACTCAATGCGCCATTCCCCCCAGATATATTAAAGGTATAGTTCCCCGCTTGACTACAACAAAATCCTTCTATCGTCACATAATAACTACCAGGACATAAGTTAACCACCAAACGAGACTGCAATCCACAGTTATCATCATTCTGACCTAAGTTATTCGAACAGCGACTCGTCCCTAAATATAAATACGTATCATAATTCGTACTCCCCCCACATGTTTGAAAGGTCCAAGATCCAGCCGATGGAATCGTCACCAAATACTCAGCATCTGTAGTCGCATTGTCCAAACTACAGTTATCATAAATCCCAGGAGGAGGTCCAGGAACCGTATTACCCGAGAAAGTACCAGGTGCATTCACATTTGCTACCCCATTGGTCTGAGCATATAAGTCAGACAACGAGAACAAACAAATTCCCTGAATCAATAAACTATATACAATCGCTTTTCGGCTGAAACGAATACAAGTACAAGAACCAACAAAAGGGGCTAAAAGGAAGTTCCAAGACGTTCGGTCGCTCATAGATGTTCTAGTTATGACGCAATGGCCTAAGTCCAAATAAATTCAGGACCTATATACTTTCGATCCTAAATATCATCCAAAAAAAGACTCCTACATGAGAACCAAACATCCCTATATTGTCAATTTCCATGTCATAACAGAACCCAATCGGTTCCATAACATAAATCTACCCCTCCATAAAAAGCTATACCCAAACAGTCATTCGTTTTTTTCGTAAAACAGAACTGTCTGACTATACAACTTTCAACCCAAAAGAACGAGCTATTCATCCATACCAAATACACAAACCAATAATTCAGCTTACATATATTCATCATTCATAAATTAGGCGAATATAAATTCCTAATAATCAACCTAAAAACGAATAACCTACCTAAAGCTTAGACAAATAAACATCCAATAACCACACAATAACACAAAGGCCTAAAAGCAAGCAATAGATAGAAAAGGTAAATGAAAAAACAACTATTGCCACAAATGCCTATAGCTAAGATGTAAGATCAAATAACAAACAGTATGAAAAATAGCGAGCAAAGAAATTAACAATAAAAGGTACAGTTCTAATTCATGCAGTGACTTTATTCACCCAAAATAGAAACTAATTTACTCAAAAACAAGTACTTAACGACAAAAGAACATCCCTATAAATCACTCTTCACAAAACAATCTAACAACGAACTCCCATAAAATATATACCCCAACATCTATGTGTAAACACCTAAAAGCATTGTAAGTTTCACCCATCCTAAAGGCAAATCTCTACACCCACTCCTCAATTAATCCACCACCACCAAAAACCAAACGCAAACCATCACCCACAATGCCTCCCCAAAATCCCCACCCATCCCCCCTAAACACACAAATACTCCACCTCCTCCCTCTCAACCTCCACAAACAAACACAAACAGCCCATCCCAAGCTCCACACAACCCATTCACAGCTACCTATTAGCCAAAAACGCTACGACTTATCGAACCAACCATCAGCGAAACCCATCCACAGTTACCCTAAACCCATTCACAGTTACCTATTAGCCAAAAACACTACGATAAATCGAACCAATCGCCAGCGAAACCCATCCACAGCTACCCTAAACCCATTCACAGATACCTATTAGCCAAAAACACTACGATAAATCGAATCAATCGCCAGCGAAACCCATCCACAGCTACCCTAAACCCATTCACAGATACCTATTAGCCAAAAACACTACGATAAATCGAATCAATTACCAGCGAAACCCATCCACAGCTACCCTAAACCCATTCACAGATACATACAAGGCATCCACAAATGCAAAATTCAGACAAATAATAAAAGACTTAGCATCCAAAGCACCAAAGTTGGCATCCACAAATCGAAAGTGGACAATCACATTTCGAAAGTGAGCAATCAAACTTGCAAAGTGGACATCCATAAATGAAAAGTGGACAGTCAAATTCAAAAAGTGGGCATTCACAAAGGGAAAGCAGCCATTCACAGCTACCTATCAGCCAAAAATACTACGACAAATTGAATCAATCGCCAGCGAAACTCATCCACAGGTACCCTTCACACAAAAATATTACGACAAATCGAATCAATAATCACCCAACCCAAATACAATTAGCAAAACACACCCCTCACAACCAAAATCTCTCCATATACCCATCCCTATCACCCCAAAAAAATTATCATCCTCCAATATCCCCTAATTAAGCACCCACACATTGCAGCATCTAAAATTATTATGTACCTTTAAATCGACAGAAAATACAGAAGGAATGATTGAATATGTGTCCATTACACCATTCAATCTACTCCAATTGACATTCAACAGAGTACATAACCTAAAACCAATCTACAACACAATGGGACTATTTGACTTCTTCTTCAACAAATCAAACAAAGTAAACTGGGAAGAAATAAAAACCTCTGATAAGGTATACCCACAACCTGCTATTTCTATCATAATGATACAATCAGAAAGTGGAAAGCCCGCAACGGGCTGGATAGACTTGGCATATAAAGACTATCCCTACAAAAAACACTGCCCAATAAACCTACAATTCAATATTTGGCTCGACGAAAATAGCCCTGTCCCAGACATGGGAACAGTAGAGGAATACTTCGTAAATATGCTAAAGCCAAAATGTATCGTCCATAGAGTAGCAAGGGTAGCAACTGACTTCGGGATGGAAATGGATCTCTATATCGACAATTCTGAGTTCGCACTACAAGTCTTAAATGAGCTCAGCGAAAGCGAAGATAAATTAGTCGAATTCGGATGCGGCCTCAATTATGACCCCCAATGGAAAGAATACGACAGAATCACACAACTCCTAACCTAACCCCCTACTTCTCATATACCCCACTCACTAAACTCACACATACACAAAGGGAGAGGCCAGCGGTCAGTCTCCCCTCCTCGGGAGGGGCGAGGGGGTGGGTAAGGTACTGAATGGCGAGTATAAAAACCTTCCTACTAAATACTTTGCATACAACCCCTATAAGAGAATACAAGCCTATCAGAAATAGGTGTCCACACACCGCCCCCCTATGTATTCCCCTCAATATTTCGTTTCTTACAAACAAAACTACCCTCAATCGCCAAACACACATGAACCGAAATCAATACATATGCCTAATCAGCCTATTCGCAATAGCCATAGGCTTCTACGCATGCACAGAAAACCCCAATGACAACCCAACTCCAACCGTACACCAAAACGGCCCCACATTCAACCTCAGGTACTGTGAAATAATACTCGCCAATTTCGGTTCAGGAGGAACCCTAATAGCCGACGTATATGGCACACCAGGAGGATGCAGCGATTGCCCACAAGAACAATGGGAAGCCCTAGACTTTGAAGCAATCGCACAAGAAGAAAACGTATTTATGGCAATACCAAACGGCCCCCGATATACCGTAGCAGATAGCGCAATAGCTACTTCAATCTCTGATACATGTGCCAAAAACTACGGAGGTATACCCATGAGATGGCTCGCAAGCATTGAAATTAACCCCGCAGCCGTTAATGGAGGATATGCACCATCCGAAGTAGAAAGAACCACAGCATGGTATTTCTACAAAGGCTCCAGAGTATATCTCCTACAAGACTCCACCACAAACAATTGCTATATCATGCAAGCCTTCAGCCAAATCGTAGATAGCACCCTACAAATCGAAGACCTCCAAAACCTAGGCGATCGACTAGAACCGCCTGCTGGCTGGGCATTCAAAACCATGATACTAGAAGAGGAGTTAGTTGTTCCTACCATAAACGGATTCACAACTGTCGTACAAGACGAACTCAGAAACACATACCAATACCTCCCCAATCATTGCCCATAAGAACAAAGCATAAAAGCATGTCACCAAAACTAAAAGAATGGGAAGCTTCAGGCCAATACATAAACTATGGCCCCTTCAACCATAAAGTATTCGTCAAACAACTAGGAAATCCCAATGCCTCCCCCAAAAAAACACTCCTACTCATACACGGATTCCCAGAATCTTCCTATTCTTTTCATGCAATCACCCAAGGCATGCGCCAAACATTCGATAGAATCATCCTATTCGATATGCTTGGCTACGGACTAAGCGACAAACCTACCGAAAATTATACCTACTCTCTCTTCGAACAAGCAGACACCGCATTCCAAGCCTGGAAACACTTCAACATAAAGGGCGGACATATCCTAGCCCACGACATGGGCGACAGCGTGACCACCGAAATACTCGCCCGCCACCAAAACAACCTCATACCTGCATGGTTCTCCGAAGGCATCCAAAGCATCACCTTCACAAATGGAAGCATGGTACTAGAACTCGCCTCCTTAAGGTTCATGCAAAAAGTATTGCTCTCCAAATACGGCTACCTATTCAAAAGTATAACTAACTACTTCATCTTCAGCCAACAAGTACGTAGCGCACACGGAAATCCAAACCTCAACGAAGAAGAAATACAAATCCTCTGGGAAGCAAACACCCTACAGAGAGGACATCGAAAAATGTACCTAACCATCAGATACCTCAACGACCGAAAACGATTCGAAAAAACCCGATGGCTGCCCGCCCTAAGCCAAACCAAACTCCCCATTCACATTTGTTGGGGAGACGATGACGCAGTAGCAAAAGTAGAAATGGCACACTACCTAAAGGACAACATTTGCCCAAATGCCACCCTCACAATCATGGAAGGCCTAGGACACTTCTGCCAATTAGCAAGCCCAACCAAATGGGTCAAATACATCACTCCATTCTACCAATCCCTTTAGAAAACCCGCTATCAGCTCCCATGAAACCCTTCGAACCCATAAACAGAGGCTTCAACAGTACCTTCAAACAAGGACAACTAAGCATAGGTGTAGTAGTCCCCATTGAAAACTACCCCCAAAGCCCTGTACCCACAATGAAAGACCACCTCAAACGGGTACAACTAATCGAACAACTAGGATTCAAAGCCCTATGGCTAAGAGATATCCCCTTTAACGTACCAAACTTCGGAGATGCAGGCCAAATGTACGATCCCTTCACCTACCTCGGATACCTAGCCGCCAAGACCAGCAATATCGCATTAGGCATAGCCAGCATTGCACTCCCCCTCCACCACCCCGCTAACGTCGCCAAAGCAGCAGCATCCGTCGACCAACTATCCGAAGGACGACTCATCATGGGCGTAGCATCAGGAGACCGACTCTCCGAATACCCCGCCATGGGACTCGACTTCGAAAAACGAGGCCAACTATTCCGAGAAGCCTTCACATACATCCGAAAAGCACAAGAAAGCTTCCCCACCATAGAATCAAGCACCTATGGAACGCTCAATGGCCGTATGGACATCCTACCCAAAGCCACCTCCCATAAAATCCCTATGCTCATGACGGGCTACAGCCGCCAATCACTAGAATGGAACGCCCAAAACGCAGACGGCTGGATGAACTATCCCCGAAACCTCTACCAACAACTGCACAACATCAAGAAATGGCGCCAACTCATCGCAGAATCGCAACAATACGACAAGCCATTTATGCAACCCCTATACGTAGCCCTCGAACCAAACCACGACTACAAACCCACACCCATACACCTCGGCTTCAGAATCGGAACAAACTACTTAATTGACTACCTTCGCCAACTCAAAAGCATAGGAGTCAATCACCTAGCCATCAACCTAAGGTTCAATAACATGAACATGGAACAAACCTTAGAGCAAATCGCAAAAAACGTATTACCACACTTCCACCTCAACAATCAATAAAAACCCAAATCATGCAAAAAACAATACTCATCACAGGCAGCACAGACGGAATAGGCAAACTCCTCGCAATCAAACTCGCAAAAGAAGGCCACAAAGTATGCATCCATGGCCGAACCCCAGCCAAGGTACAATCCCTCCTCACCAAACTCCAACAGACCACAAACAACAAATCCCTCAAAGCCTTCACCGCCGACTTCTCCGACCTAGCCCAAGTAAAAGCAATGGCTATACAGGCCAAAGCACAACTCTCCCACATAGACGTCCTCATCAACAACGCAGGCGTATTCCACAGCCCCAATCTCCTCAACAAAGACGGCCTAGACATGCGAATCGTCGTCAATTACCTAGCCCCCTACCTCCTCACCAACGAACTCTTACCCCTCCTCCACAACGCAACCGAAGCCCGTATCATCAACCTCAGTTCCGCCGCCCAAGCATCCGTATCCCACCAAGTACTCACAGGCCAATCCCAAGCCATATATAACCACACCTACGCCCAAAGCAAACTCGCCCTCACCATGTGGAGTTTCCAACTATCCCGCCAACTCCCCGATATAGCCGTCGTAGCCGTAAACCCAGGCTCCCTACTCAACACCAAAATGGTGCAAGAAGCCTACGGAACCTCTTGGGCTCCAGCCGACAAAGGCGCAGACATCCTCCACAAACTCGCCCTATCATACCCACCAAACGCCATTGACGGCAAATACTTCGACAACGATCGCGGCACCTTCAACTCCGCCCACCCAGACGCCTACAACCAATCCAAAATCAACGCCCTCCTCCAAACCACAACCCAAATCCTCCAACCCCACTCCTAGTCCCCAAAGACAAACGCCCCATAAACCATCCAAATTTCTACTCTCCTAGCACATCGGGAAAGTAGCACTTCTCCTATACGCCTACACCAGCATACCCCAATCCCATAACCGAAACCCAAACCCAGTATCTCTCTAACCAAAACCCAACCAATACCCAATCAAATATTTATCCTACATTTCTACTTCCAAACTTTTTTATATTCATATTAATATTCTAAATTAAGCCACGTTATATTTCAAATGCTTTACACCTAAAACTCAGAAAAAATACACCTACCTTTATGCTCACCTTCTGAAAATCCCTACAGAGTAAACCCAATTTATTAGAACACCCAGAATCGATTTCCAAACTTATGCCCAGATCGTTAGTCGTTATATGCTTACTTCTAATCTTATCGCTATCCCTCAAAGGGCAGGATACCCTATTGGCTTTACCGCCTAGCCAACATGGAGGAAATCCAGATAGAATTCTGGATATCAGACAAATAAATAAGCAAAACGTCTTCTACGACTTCGCAAAGTTCAACCGACAAAACAGAGGAGGAGGGATGCCAGAAAGAAGAAAATGCTCAACCATGGAAATGGAGCAAATTCGAATGGCACAAAGAGGCGCACAAACCCTCGAAGACTTCGAAGATTGGCTACAACAAGAACTAGCAACCGAAGAAAGAACCCTCGATGTCCCCAAATCAATCGACTTCGTATACACCCTCCCAACAGTCATACACGTCATCTACAGTAACCCCGACGAAAACATAAGCACCGAACAAATACTCTCTCAACTCGAAGTCTTAAACCAAGACTTCCGACGACGAAATCCCGATACAGTCAATACCTCAAGTAAGTTCCGAAATATAGCAACAGATACCCGAATAGAGTTCTGCCTCGCAAGTGTAGACCCGTCTGGAAACCCTACAGATGGCATAGACAGAATCTCAATCAGCGGATCTCCCTTCTCCGAAAAATACATCAATGAGGTAATCAAACCCAATACAATATGGAACCCCAAACGGTACTTCAACCTTTGGGTCTGCAATATCAGTGACGGCATACTTGGATACGCACAATTCCCAAGTCTATCCACTTTATCAGGAGTACCTGATGATCCTGGATCCGCAGAAACGGATGGTGTCGCCATCCATTACCGCGTTTTCGGTACCCAAGGTACGGTAGCTCCACCTTTCAATGGCGGCCGAACCGCAACCCACGAAATTGGCCACTGGCTCGGATTGCGCCATGTTTGGGGCGATGGGGATTGCGATGAGGACGACTATTGCGCTGATACTCCCCCTACGGATGACGCACACTACGGATGCCCAGACCAAACAATAGGATGCGATGGCCCAGCAATGGTAGAGAACTTTATGGACTACACAAATGATGAATGCATGAACGCATTCACCGTCGACCAAATGAGACGAATGTGGACAGTCCTCGAAAATAGCCCCCGAAGAAAGGAGCTTTTCCACTCCCCTGCCTGTAACGCCTCCGATATTAAACCGCTCACTACCTTCTCGGCAGATGTGCAATTTGGATGCTCCCCACTCACCATCAATTTCACAGATGACTCCAAAGGAAATCCCCTCGTCAGGCTATGGTCTTTCCCTGGAGGATACCCCGAATCATCCAATGAAACTTCCCCAACCATCCAATATGAACAACCAGGCGTATACCCCGTTACCCTCACCACCAAAAACCTAAATGGAGCGAAAACCCTCTCCCAAAGGGCGTTCATCAAGGTCTCAGACCAAACCATTGACCCTCCATTTATCTTAGATTTCGAACAGGAAGACCTCGAACAAAAAGGATGCTTCGTACATAACCCTAACCAAGACACAACCTGGAAACAACGATTCGTAACAGGAGGCTTTGGGAAAAGTGAAGGGGCAATCGTTTTCGAGAATTTCCATCAAAAACTCATTGGTAGCCAAGATTGGTTAATCCTACCCATGGTAAACCTCTCTTCGAGCATCGCAACGAGGCTTTCTTTTGACCTCGCATACGCACAATTCAGCAACAAATACAAAGATTCACTCGGAATATTCATATCAACAGGATGTGGAGATATATTCCAATCGGTATACATGAAAGGAGGCAAAGACCTCGCCTCCACAACCGACTTTAAACGGGCTTTCGTCCCCTTCCAAAATGAATGGAAAACAGAAGTCATAGACCTCAGCGAATTTGATGGCGCAGAAAACATACAAATCGCTTTCGTAAACATCAGTGGGTACGGAAACAATATCTTCTTAGACAATATCAAGATATCGGCTATGCCGAAACCTAAACCCGATGTAAGCTTTCAAGCAAGTACGACAGAAATATGCGCGGGTGAGGAAGTCAGATTCACAGATATCTCAAGCCAAGACCCTTTCAAATGGAAATGGTCCTTCCCTGGTGGATTCCCTTCCTCTGACTCAACACGATCGCCTTCAATCAGTTACCCAGAACCAGGCGTATACAATGTAACCCTCAGCGCAACAAACATTTCAGGCAGCAATACCATTACACAAAACAAACTAATCACCGTAAAACCTGGGCCTGAAATGAAACTTCTTACTTCTGCAAGCGAAACCTGTGTCGGTTCCAATATCAAACTCGCAGCAGTAGGAGCAGAAAGCTACGAATGGTTCCCCGAAGAAACCCTCAACCAGACTACAGGCTCCGCAGTCGTTGCAACTCCCATGGAAACCACCACATATATGGTAGTAGGAACAGCAACCAACGGATGCCAAAACCTAGAGGCTATCACAATCAATGTGGATGAGGAAAGACTTCCCGAAATTACCCCCCAAAACCCTATCGCATGTGCTGGACAAACAATTGAAATCGAAGCAACAGGCGCAAAATTATACCAATGGGAAATCGATGACCTTACTACAGTATCAAACAATGTACTAAGGGTCACTCCTGAGAAAAGTACGGTCTACACCCTACATTCTGTAAGCAATTCAGGATGTAGCTTCGAACAAAAAGTAATGGTTACAGTAAGTGCCCTCCCAGTAGTAAATGTCAAAGCTACCAAGGATGAGGTCTGCCCTGGAGAAGCAGTTTCTATTGAAGCAACAGGAGCAGCATCATACCTCTGGGATGGAAATGATTCGCAAGAGACACTATCTGGTACACAAGTAACTTTATTCCCCAAACAATCAACGACCTACAAAATCACAGGTATCAATGATTTTGGCTGCACACAAACCATAGAAAAAGAAATCATTGTAAATCCCAAACCTCAACTGAATACAATACTCTCCCAACCAGAAATATGTCAGGGAGATCAAATCTCTATAAATGCCTCAGGAGCAAACCAATACAAATGGTCGCCCACAAAAGGAATACTCGCAACAACTGAAAACTCAATCATTGTTGCCCCACAAAAATCAATCACCTATTCCCTCATTGGTACAAACGCCTTCGGATGCTCGGATACCACCCAAACCGAACTAAACGTTCATCCAAAACCCGATGCAACTATTATGGCTTCTGCTTCAGCAATTTGTGGCGATGAAGGAATATACCTCACAGCAGAAAAAGCACAGAAGTATACATGGGTACCGAACCGTGGCCTCAGTGCAAACGATGGCCAAACGGTCTTCGCTAAACCTGTCAAAACGACAACCTATCGCCTTAGACTCGAAGATGAATTCGGATGCGCAGATACAGGACAATTAACCCTCCTTGTCGCAGATGCACGAAAAACAAAAGCCAAATTCAAGGCCAATAAGCAAAAGATATGTGTCGGCGAATCTATCGAGTTCACAGACCTATCCATAAATGCGACCAAATACCAATGGGCATTTGAAGGGGCAACAACAGCCGAATCTAACCAACCAAATCCCATAATCTCATACGATAAACCAGGAACATATCCTGTAACCTTATATGTCGAAGGATGCTCTGGCATAGACGAATACAAGATTGAAGAATATATTACCGTCGCTCCTATCCCGAATATCGAACTCTCGACCACAGAAGCAACAATTTGTAGAGGAAAAGGACTCGAAATCCAAGCACAAGGGGCAGACCAATATTTCTGGTATCCTGATATCGGGCTAAGCCACGTGGAAGGTGCAGACATCATCGCAACCCCACAAACGTCTACAGACTACAAAGTAACAGGAATAACAAAACAGGGGTGCCAAAGCATTGCTTCGGTCAAAATAAAAGTCAAAGGTACAGGCCAAACAATACAAGTAAATCCCGATATCATCACGAGCTGTGCAGGAAAAGAGGTTCAGCTATCAGCCAAAGGCGCAGCTCATTATAATTGGGTGGCCAAAGACAATATGAGATCCGCTCAAAGCGCAAACATCGTTGTAAAACCCACTGAGACTACGACTTACCTCGTTGAAGGAATTGATATAGACGGATGTAAGTCTCTAGACTCCGTTCAAGTCATCATAAAACCAGGTCCACAAGTCGCAATCTCCGCAGACACAACCCGAATCTGTCGGGGAGGACAAGTCATCCTAACAGCATCTGGCGCAAACTCCTACAAATGGTCTCCTGACGCAACCCTAAGTTCTGCTACAGGCCAAACAGTTCGAGCAATGCCCCAACAATCTCTCATATACAAGGTCATAGGGGAAGATGCAAACGGCTGTACAAACTCCGCCCAGATCAAAGTGGATGTACAAGAAGCCCAACAGCTACAAATCAAACAATCAGACTCTATCATATGCCGAGGGAAAGCCGCTCTCCTATCAGCGAATGGTGGCTCACAATACCTATGGTATACCAACCAAGGAACGCCCCCAGTTAAAGGAGATTCTATCTCGGTTTCCCCAAACGAAACCACAACCTACCGTGTCACGTCTAAAGACGATGCAGGATGCCTAAGCGTCGCAAATACAACCCTTAGAATCGTCGCCCCTGAGGAACAAGTGAACCTCCAAGCAGATAAGAACACGGTCTGCCCAAATGAAACCGTCACCCTATACATAGAAGGTGCACAAAGCTATCAATGGATTTCTGCAAATGTTAATGAATCGGAAATCCCAGATAAAGCAACTGCTGCCCCTAAACAAACAACAACCTATTCCCTAAAGGCAATCACCAAACAGGGATGCGAAGCACAAGTATCTACTACTGTTTCCGTATACAAACCTACCAACATTGACCTATTCGCTTCCGCTGGAAGAATATGCAAAGGCGAATCAGTCACCCTGTCTGCAAAAGGCGGACAAAACTATCGGTGGAATTCCCCTAGTGGACTGAAAACCCGTGATGGAAACACCATCGTAGTCACTCCTCCCAACTCCACAACTTACCGAGTCACAGCAAAGGACAAATATGGATGTAGCGATACAGCCAGCATTAACATATATGTCAGTGACCTCGAACCCGATTTCAAGGTATCGAAACAAAAGATAGATATTGCAGATGCTAATGGTAGCATCAAACTGGAAAATACAACCGAAATCCCAGCAACATGGGAATGGGACTTCGGCGATGGAGGCGTATCCTCCCAACCCAATCCGAACCATATCTACACAGAAGTCGGAACCTACAGAATACGACTTACAGCCGTAGACCAACTCTGCGAAAAAACAGTCACTAAGGATGTCTTAGTGGAGAATTCTTCTAGCATAGAAGAGTTAATGGATGCCGATGGAATCTCAATATCCTCAGTACCAACACTATCAGGCAAACTATCCTTAGAGTTAGCCTCAGAAAGAGAAATGAGCCTCAAACTCCGTATAGTAGACGCATATGGAAAAACTGCACTCGCAGATGCAATCTTCATCAAACCAGGAACATACCGCCAAAACCTAGACCTATCCGAATTCCCCAAAGGAGTATACTACCTACAAATCACGGATGGCGAAGAATTCCTAACCCAAAAAATCGTATTCGAATAACCATAGCTACTCCCCTAATAACAATCCCAAAATACCTCCTCTAAACCAGAGGTAAACAATACCTATATCCCTGTTCTTTCTCTAAGTTTCACATCACCTACAGTCCCATTCAACCCCACAAACAAAAGCATCACAACATCGAACTCACACACAATATCAATGCAAAATATCAAACAAAAACCTTTATTATCGATTACTTACACCAACAAACACAAACAACTAGCCTAGCACAACTTTTGCACAATCAACAATAAAAAAACAATCTACAAAACTTCAGTTAGGTACTTTCAGGGAAATTACTATATTTACCATTGAATTATCTACACCTTAGTTCTTTCTCCTACGAAACTAACCCAACAGCAGCCCCTTAGAAACACAGAAGAAGAATTCTTGCTCTTAAAAACAACAAGACGCACAAAAGCAGAAGCTATACAGAAGTTTGTAAGACAATAATGGGATATTATGTGTAGAAAAACTCTAGCAACTTCAACAAACTCACGCTAACAGAAGCGTATAGAGGAATCTCCATTTAAACCAAAGTAGAGATATAGATAAAAGCATGCGCATACACCCAAAGGCCTCTGTATCAAGGCTCTGTCAAGTAGCTCCAACCAAAACAAAAAACCACGTAACGCACATACTGAAAATAAATCTAAATAGTATAGATAAATGAATAACAACACCAGTCTAAAAAAAATAGCGATATTCTACGACGGAAATTATTTTTTACACATAAGTAACTATTATAACTTCTATCATTATAGAAGGCAAAGGGTCAGTATCTCAGGATTACACGACTTCATCAAGGCGCACATAGCCTCACTTGAAAATATAGACCCTAGATACTGCCGAATCGTAGACACACATTATTTTAGAGGTAGGCTATCTGCTTACGAAGCAAAAAATCGAAACAAACTCCTTTCCGAACGAATGTTTGATGACATCCTCATGAGAGAAGGAGTAGTGACCCATTATTTACCCCTCGGATATAGAGGCGAAAAAGGAATAGATGTCTGGTTAGCATTAGAAGCATTTGAACTCGCAATGCTTAAAAGCTTTGATTTCGTGGTGCTCATCGCAAGTGATAGCGATTATGTACCACTCATCCGAAAGCTAAGTAACTTAGGTACCAAAGTGATGGTGCTAGGATGGGAATTCGAGTATAAAGATGCTTCTGATTTGAATCGATCAACAGTAACATCAAATTACCTTATGCAAGAGGCAACTTATCCAATCCTCATGCATGAAATCATCGATAACCCAGAACTAGAAGAAGCTGAGCTGATAGACAATCTGTTCGTTCCCAAAGAATCAAATGTCCCATACCAAAATGAAGAAGTTCGTGTCAATACGGATAAACCAATGACTGAACCCGACGCATTGGCGGAATATGGTGACAGATTCAGTGGAGAAGTCCAAAACCTGAAAGATGGATTCGGATTCATCCAACCACAAACCCCAGGCCCCAACCTCTTCTTCTATTGGGAAGATGTAATGGGCGACTTCAATGAACTTATCGTTGGTGATGTTGTACAATACTCCCTCGGATCAAATGAAAAAGGAGAATGTGCCGTTGCCGTCAGAAAAGTGGAGTCAATTCAATACCAATAAACTGAATACACAAGAGCCGAATGGAAATAAAATAAAAAAGGCTTGATGCAATCCACAAAGTGAAAAACATACGCATCAACCCCTATCATAACCAAAAGTAAATCCAAACACCCATTTCCATTCGGCTCATAACCTAAACTTGCGAATAAGCAAGAAGAAAAGTAACTTATATTCATATTTCTACATCAAAAAGGAGAATGAGGCGTTCTTTTTATAGCAACCATACAATAACCACAGTTTTATGAAGCTAATCACAAACATAAAAGCATGGATATTTGCCTGTCTTCTCCTCGCTCAAATTCCTCTGTTCGCACAAACAGACCCCCCAGGAGATGTAACAACAAACTCAATTACAATCCCAACCGCAGAACAGCGAATAAAAGAGTTCGACAAGCAAATAGACAAAAAACACAAGGAATTAAAGGAACTTGTACAATTATACGAAAGAGCGAATAGCGCACAAAAGGCTTCTCTCAAAAAACAAATTGAAAAGAAGCTCAACATCCTATTTGATCTCAACCTAAAAAAACGAGAAATGGAAATAAACCTCCTTGAAATGCAATTCCGACAAATCAAAGGAGAACTCGACAACAGAAAAAGAAGCAAAGAGCAAATCGTCTCTAAAAAACTTCGAGAACTACTCGAATAATTATACAAGCACCCTCCTCCCACAAAACCCTTAATATGCCTCCTAAATCTAAAACCGTACAAGTCCTAGACATACTCGAAAAGCATATCCCCACACCCGAAACGGAACTCAATTATTCCTCCCCTTACGAATTACTCGTATCAGTAATCTTATCTGCACAATGTACAGATAAAAGGGTAAATATGGTCACTCCCGCCTTATTCGAAAGGTTTCCAACACCTGCCAAACTAGCCCTAGCCACCTTTGATGAAGTATTTGCCCTAATACGATCAATATCATACCCAAATAATAAATCCAAACACCTCATCAAAACAGCAAATCTCATCGTACAGGACTTCAAAGGAAAAGTGCCAAGACAATACGATGATCTCTTAAAACTCCCTGGAGTGGGCAGAAAAACAGCAAACGTCGTAAATTCTGTATTATACAATGAGCCTCGAATGGCCGTAGATACACACGTCTTTCGAGTATCAAACCGACTAGGCATCGCAAAAGGCAAAACACCACTCGCAATAGAAAAGCAACTAACTGCTGCAATCCCAGACAAAAGAATCCCACAAGCACACCACTACCTAATCCTACATGGACGCTATACCTGCCTAGCACGAAAGCCTAAATGCAAGAAATGCCCCCTAACCAAGATTTGTAATTACTATCAGGAAAACTTAGCATAAGCGCGTATATTAGCCTATGCTTTTCATCCCGAAATATAAGACTACATAATATATGAGAATCATCATAGCAGGTGCTGGTGAGGTTGGCTTTCACCTCGCCAAAATGCTCTCTCAAGAATCACATGATATCACCATCATTGATTTAGATGAAAATAGACTCAAAAGAGCTGAAGCAAATATAGATGTCAGCACCCTCAAAGGAAATGCTTTCTCCCCCAGAATCCTAGAAGCCAGTAACGTCCAAACTGCCGACTTATTCGTAGCTGTAACATCATCGGAAGAAACAAACATTGCCACAGCGATTGTTAGCAAAAAAATGGGGGCAAAACATACTATAGCCCGAATCAGAAACCCAGAATTCCAAAACAAAGAAATCAAAGAAAGCTTTAAGGCACTAGGAATCGATTCGATGGTATTCCCCGAACAACTCGCTTCTAGAGAGATTGAAAGACTCATATATCGCTCAGAACTAACCGACTACTTCGAATTCAGTGGTGGAAAGCTAACCTTATCTGGAATTGTCCTAGACAAAAAGGCTCCGCTAATCAACAAAAACCTCATACAAGCCTCTAAGATTATCAAAGACCTCAAATTCGTTGTAGTGGCTATCCAAAGAGGCTCCCAAACCCTGATCCCAAGAGGAGATACACGATTCCAACCCAGAGATCACATATATGTCATCGCGCATAAAGAGAAACTAAACGACATTATATACCTCGCTGGGCAGGTACATACAAACATCCGAAACATCATGATTCTGGGAGGAGGAAGAATAGGAAGACTCCTCGCAAAAAGAATACAACATAAGTTCAATGTCAAACTCATCGAAAAAGTCCAAGATCGATGCTTTGGAATTGCTGATGAACTCGTAAAGACCCTCGTTATTCATGGAGATGGTAGCGATGTTGAACTACTCGTAGACGAAAATGTCGATGGAATGGACGCATTTATCGCCGTTACAGGAGACTCTGAAATAAACATCATATCATGTCTCGTAGCCAAAAGCCATGGAGTCAATCGATCAATAGCATTAGTCGAGAACATAGACTACATAAACCTCTCTCTAAACATGGGGGTAGATACGCTCATCAACAAAAAACTCATCGCGGTAAACAACATCTTTAGATTCGTCCGACAAGGGCAAGTAGAAGCAATAACCAGCCTACATGGCATCGAATCTGAAGTGCTCGAATTCATTGTAAAACCTCAATCTCATATAACCAAAGCTCCCATCAAAAGCCTAGACTTCCCCAGAAGTGCCATCATTGGCGGAGTTGTACGAGGAGCGCAGAGTCTCATTCCATCAGGAGCAATGTTTATCGAACCAGGCGATCGAGTAGTAGTATTCACCCTACCAGAAACAATACACGAAGTAGAAAGCTTCTTTAAATAAATCCAACCTATCCCAAAAGCTAAGGATTGCCATAACAAAAAGCAATCCTGAAAAAACCCAAAGCAGCAACTCTCAATGAGAGTTGCTGCTTCATACATTTTTCCCGAAAATTAAAAGGCTTAACGAGGAACTATTGCCTCTTAAACAACAGCCGCTTAACCTTCTCCTTCCCTATTGCAATACCAATTTCTTACTCCCAACAATCTCTCCCCCAACAACCAACTGGTACACATAAACCCCTCCACTATAAGCTTCCATATTCACATCTACCTGACCATGGCCTGCCCCTTTCAATCCAATCCGCTCAACTACCACTCCACTAGAAGTATTCACAATCTGAATCTCTCCAACAGATCCTTCCGCTAAGAAATAAGGGATCCATGTCTGACCATCTGTAGGATTAGGCACATTCTGGAAAAGTCGGGCATCATCAATACTAGGGGAATCACTTCCCTTTTCTCCCTTTAACACACGAATCTCCTCTCGCAACAACGAGATTTCCTCCTGTTGCATAGAAATCATGGCTTGTTGTTCCTTAATAGCCTCTACCATAAATGGCAATAAACTCTGATAATTAACAGCCTTAATGGGAATAGCCTCTTCATCCCGAATCACTTTACCATCCTCCCGAATAGGCCCATCTACATGAGAAGCATCTAAGACAGCCTCAGGAATGACCTTCTCTACCTCCTGAGCCACAAATCCATAATGAGTACCAGAGGATTGATGGAAAGGATTTCCTTCCTTAAATTCATAAGAATGCCCTTCTAATTGCATAATTGTTTCCAAACCATCTTTTAAGGGTCGAATATTCTTCTTCATTCTCCGATCAGAAATCAAATATTGCTCGGATGCAAAAACATCCCCAACAAAATAACCAGCCCAATTCATCTCAGCTCCATCAGCTTCACCATATACACCAATATTCAATGACCCAACTGCATTCGTATCTCCCCCAGTTACAATACCAATCAATCCATAAGCTTGCTGTGCCCCCCCAAATGTATTAACAGGGAAACAGTATCCAGCCGTACCAACATAACCACCCGTTCCACTAACACCGAAACCCCATCCATCAAAACGATTGGCAAACCCAGCAACTCCAGCACCATCCACAACAGTCGGAGCCTGAAAAACCCCAGCAGCTCCCGCTCCATCTGCACGCTCAAACTCCGTATAACCAATCAATCCATAACGACCAATATCCTGAGCAGTATCAGGGCTTGCTGCAACAGCATAAAATTGAGCTAGACCCGCTAAAGGTGTCCCGCCAGGCAAAACCCCAACTCCCACAAAATTACCACTGTAACAACTATCTGCGTCGGTTGTCCAGCAACCCGATCCACCTGTACCCGAAATGGGATAAATAACCAAATTACCATCTGCGTCAGCTCCCACATTCTGAGTAGTCACACCAGTTAAAACATCAGATCGAATGGTACCCGCCACATGAAGTAACTCCTGAGGACTATTCGTTCCAACTCCAACTAGCCCTCCATTATGAACCAAGTATACACCATCTGCCCCAGATGCACGAATCATCTCTATTGGAGGTCCTCCCTGTGCCATAAAGCGCATAGCAAAGAAACCTGTTGCAGAATTATCATAATTAAAAGAACCATAATCAAAAATAGCAGAACCACGACTTACCCCAGCAATATCATCCCCACTAATCATCTGCAAACGAGGAGCAAAATCCGTAGGATCTCCACACTTCAACGTAAAACGACTATCCGCATTCCCAGTAGAAATCTGCGTATGTCTAGACATGTTCGAAACACTAGGGGTTACATTCCCACTAACAAAAAAGCCATAACCATTAACAGCACTATTATCTATCGCATCTACCAAAATCGAAGGAAAAGAACCTAAAGAAAGTGTAGGGGTAATCTCTAAAGCCCCAGAAGTAGAAGCACCAACGCTTCCTCCATTAACTTTTACATCCTGAGCAAAGGAATAGGATAGCACAAACAAAAAGCTTAATACCGAAATCAAATGCAGTCGAATAATTCGCATAATTTTTTAGGTTTAATTTAATGAAAATTGTAATTGATCAACTGTTCAGACGGAGCTCGCCCGACTAAAAACAAGCTTGGGCAAATGCCAAATAAACCCTGAAACATAACCCAAATAACCATGGCTTTTACCCTTATTAGTCGACCAAATGAGAAAGACGTCAATGACTTTTTTAAATTAGTTTATAATCTACTGGAATATAGGCAATTATCTATTTCGAATACTAAACTAAAAAGCCACATTCCAATAGAATGGAATGTGGCTTTTGGTAATATGTGGAGCATATCGGATTCGAACCGATGACCTCTACACTGCCAGTGTAGCACTCTAGCCAACTGAGCTAATGCCCCTAGACGGTGGTGTTAATAAGGTAACGCGAATATACCAATTTTAGCATACCTAACCTAGGGTTTTATCCTTTTTTCATATATTGCCTACCTTTCCCGTAGACCAAACATACTTTATGCAACCCTCTTTTTCTTCTTTCCAAAAAGTCGTTCAATCTTTCGCCTTAATCCTACTCATCTCAATTGTAGGAATTATTGGATTTAGCTTGATCGAACAGTATTCTTTGGTCGATTCTGTATACATGACGGTCATCACTATGAGTACCGTTGGCTTCGGAACAATAGGAGAACTTAGTGAAGGAGGAAAACTTTTCTCCGTTTTCCTTATTATATTTAGTGTAGGAACTTTCCTATATGCCATCTCAACATTCACAACCTTTATTGTAGAAGGAGAAATGAGTCAAGTATTTACCCAATACCAAATCAATAAAAAGGTCGCCAAACTCCAAGACCATATCATTATATGTGGCCTCGGAAGAAACGGCCGTGAAGCAGCTATTGAACTCGAACGCCAACAACAACCTTTCGTCGTAATCGAACTGAAAGAAGAGGTCATCGAACAGTTCCTTAGTTCACATAAGGACACCCTAATCATACAAGGGGACGCAACCCTAGAGGAAGTACTCAAAAAAGCGAATATAGAACGATCCAAAGGACTAATTTCTTCGCTTTCCACAGACGCAGAAAATGTTTACATAACCCTAACTGCAAGAGAGATTAAACAGGATCTAAAGATTGTGGCAAGAGCCTCTAATGAAGGAACAATCTCCAAGCTTCGAAGAGCAGGCGCAAACAAAGTAATTCTACCCAATATGATCGGAGGGCGCAAAATGGCCAATCTTATCACTAGGCCTTCCCTCATAGAATTCATCGAAATCGTAACAGGAGAAGGAGACCCCGACCTAAACCTAGAGGAGGTAAATTGTGCAAATAATCCTGGACTATGCGGCAAAACCCTCGCCGAATTAGCCATTAGGTCACATACAGGAATACTCGTGATTGGCTTTAAAGCAGGCGAAGAAAAAATTGAACTAAATCCTCCCCCAAATCGCCCACTCAGTCCAGAAGATAGGCTCTTCGTATTAGGAACAGAAGCCCAATTCAATCGATTCAGGAGTAAATACCTCAGCTAGTATCATGGCTATCATCCATTTCGGCTCCGTAAAGGTCATACTGCTCCTCTGTTTAATCTTTATCTTTTTTCTTTCTACAACACTATCTGTCTTAAAGTAGAAGAGTTTTTGCAGTCATGATATGATTAATACGCTTCCTACTATCCCTGCACAGGATAAGTCTCTACATACAAGCATCCAAACGGATACACATACTAGGTAGAAGCGATTAAAAAGCTGTCATATCACACAGTTATTTCTCCAAATTCTCAAACAATTCTTCCCCCTAAATACTTAACAAGAAAGGCTATAGATAAACAAAATAGATGAAGGGAATTCATATCAAACTTTCACAAAGTAAAACGATAAATATACTTCTTACTCGATATATCTCCTTTGACCTTTTTCAAAAATTTTGTTTATTACAAATAAGCTTGTGGATAGAAACATACACCAATCCCTATAAATAAACTAACCATCAAACCGAAAGAATATGGCTTATATAGTAATTGATAATTGCCAAATGTGCAAATACACCGATTGCGTCTTAGTATGTCCCGTAGACTGCTTCTACGAATTAGACGATCAACTCGTTATTCATCCAGATGAATGTATTGACTGTGGTGCCTGTGTACCCGAATGCCCAGTCGAAGCAATCTATTCTGAAGATGAAGTTCCTGAAAATCATATAGATGCAATACAATTTAATGCAGACAAAGCACAAGAATTATATGAGCAAGGTGCAGAGCCGATAGTAGATCAAAAAGACCCTTTACCAACAGCCGATGATAAACGGCAATCATTAGGGTTCTAACACTTAATATATTAATAGCCAAAGCCCCTTTTTCTGTCATGAAAAAGGGGCTTTGGCTATTAATCTCTAAAAGAATCGAAAATCACTTTGTAAAACCCCAAAACCTCCCCAACTTCACCTTGCTAAAAATCAACCCTACAGAACATATGTTCAGTACCCGCAAAACACGTATCCTTGCCCAAAAACTCAGCTTCAGAAAGATCTGGAACTTCTTCAAAATATATTCATCTTTCCATCTTGCCCGCTTCTCCCAAAAACCCAAACATTGGGGCAATCCTATAAAGGTAGGTATTGAACCCACTACCTACTGCAATCTCAGATGCCCCGAATGCCCCTCTGGCTTAAGAGCCTTCACCCGCCCAACAGGGATGCTAAAGCCAGAAAACTTCAAGAAAACCATCGACCAACTATACAAAGACCTGATATATCTCCTTATGTATTTCCAAGGAGAGCCCTACCTCAATAAGAATTTCCTCAACATGATCGAATATGCCTCTCAAAAAGGCATATATACGGCCACCAGCACCAATGGACACTTCCTATCAGAATTCGTAGCGAAAAAAACGATCGAAAGCGGTCTCTCAGAAGTAATCATCTCAATCGATGGTACAACCCAAGAAACCTACCAATCCTACCGAATAGGAGGCAACTTACAGAAGGTCATCCAAGGGGTCAAAAACCTTGTTAATGCCCGAGAGGAACTCAACTCTCTCACCCCCTTCATCGTCATCCAATTCCTTGTAGTAAAACCTAATGAACACCAAATAGAAGACATCCAGCAGCTAGGAAAAGACCTTGGGGTAGACAAGGTCGTTCTGAAAACCGCCCAAATATACGATTACCACGAAGGTAGCTCTCTCATCCCAACTATTGGGAAATACAGCCGCTACAAAAAGGATAAGCAGGGCAAATATCACATCAAAAACAAAATGCTAAACCAATGCTGGAAGCTATGGCATGGTGCAGAAATTACCTGGGATGGTCGAGTGCTTCCCTGTTGTTTTGATAAAGATGCCCAATACCTCATGGGATCTCTCATGGACAAATCGTTCCAAGAAATCTGGCGCGGACCATCGTACAATAGTTTCCGTGAAAAACTCCTCCAATCCCGAAAAGCCATCGATATCTGCCAGAATTGTACAGAAGGCACAAAAGTATGGGCATAAACAAAGCCGAATAAAAGGCATATTGCCCCCTATTCGGCTTCTATACTTAATTCCTTGACTTACTAAAGAAGTAGGAATACAAGACCTATAACGGCCAATATCAATCCAACAAGAATCAAAATCCCTCCTACGAGCCAGCCTATCACAGGAATAATTCCTAAAATCACCCCTACCAAGAAGATAATCGCACCCAAAATCAACAATCGAACTCCTGAACGATTTGCCTTATCTTCAGAATCTACAGAGTCAATACGACGCTTCTTCTCCGCTTTCTCAATCTTGCGCTTAATGATATTCGTAATCATACGCTCTTTCCAACTGCGCTTCGTCTTCTCAGGAGCAGAAATTCCTGTACCTTCAGTTCCCATTGTCTCATAAGTAGTAGGAGCCTCAACAGTCGAACCTTTATGCCCAGCAGAAGCACATACAATAGTACTTGCGCAAAACAACAAGGATAGAAAAAAGATTAGATGTTTCATGATTAGTTTGTTTAATATATTAGATAAGTGAGTAGATATATTAGGAGAAAATGTAATATAAACTATATAGGTGTAACCTTTACAATATAGCAAAAAGAACGAAAGGATACGTATGATCTCAATTCACAATCCAAAATACCCAACCTTTTTCTAAACTCCGATAACGAATAGCCATTCAATAAATCAATGCCTGCGTCGCCAATGGATACCTATCCATAAAAACAAAATCCCCCCTAATAGCCCACCAGCTAAACCACTAATCAAAGACTCTGAAAACAAATCCATAATCCCAGGTAACCACAAAACCGAGACAAGAATCACCAGCAATGAAGCAATACCCACAGCCAAACATACAAGTCCTAACTTCATCATAAAGTTCCATCGCTTATGTTGTCGCTGGGGTTTGGCCTTTAAGGAGCGTTTCACCTCACGCTCTTGCATCCTATGCGCCAAACGTTCTACCCAAGTAGGAAACTCTACTTTAACCATATGTTTTTTTCCCGTCTCTAATAGAATATTAGCCTCGGTTCCCTTGTGACCAGCCGCAGCCCACACAGTTGTTAAGCCTATCAAGCCCATAAATATCATCAATGACAATACATACCTCATAAAGCAATATATTTAATGAATACATATACCAACATTATGAGGAAATAGGGACAAACGTTACCGCTTTACATAAAAAAAGATATAGGTCATATGAAAAGAACAGCTAGAATCAATACACCTAACAGACAAACCCCAACTCATAAAGGTTGCATTCCCTATTGATTTTTCTTGCGAATTCGACCAATCCTTCTTTTCATACGATCAACCCCCAACAAACCCTGACTAAATACAACTGGCTAGCTAAATCGGGCATATACTCCTCCAATCGGTTCATAAATCGAATAACTTTGTGTATAAAAAATGAATTGCCGAATATAGATTGAGAGAAGAATGAAAATAAAATGAAACTTTTCACATATTATTACGTCTTACTAATAAAAGCACAAACAAACAGACAAAATATACAGAGTATTTAGTAATGCTCTAATGATATATAAAGACTTAGTTTAGGTTTACACAACAAAATTTAGGCTGTCATTCTTCACGGAATGGCAGCCCTTTTTTTATATCGTTGCATTTCCTATACGAATCCCCTAATTTCGTGCCCATAAACAGCAAAGAACCAAAACCTCCTTAAACAAAATAGAGGAATTATTGGTTCTCTCTGAGCATCTCAAATACCAGAAGCGATAAAAAATTATAAGCATACATGAGTAGAGAAGTTTATATCGTAGCAGCCGTTAGAACACCCATCGGGAGCTTCAACGGTGCCCTATCTAGTGTGTCAGCGACCAAATTAGGTGCGGCTGCAATCAAAGGCGCAATGAGCAAAATTGGCCTTGATCCCAAAGAAGTGAATGAAGTATTCATGGGGAATGTACTCTCCGCAAACCTTGGGCAAGCACCTGCTAGACAAGCCGCAATCTATGCTGGAATTGGAACCAATGTACCTTGTACAACTGTCAACAAAGTATGTGCCTCAGGTATGAAAGCCATCATGTTTGCTGCTCAATCAATCATGCTTGGCGATAATGAGGTAGTAGTAGCAGGAGGAATGGAAAATATGTCCGCTGTTCCATACTATCTCGATAAAGGGAGAAATGGATACCGATATGGCAACAGCCAAATCTATGATGGAATCGTTAAAGATGGCCTCACAGATGTATATGATAACCAACTCATGGGGCTAGCTGGAGAGGTCTGCGCAGAGGGATGTGAAATCTCACGAGAAGAACAAGACACATACGCAATCCAATCATACTCCCGTTCTGCAGCAGCCGCCGAAGCAGGATACCTAGCTGCAGAAATAGTTCCAGTTGAAGTTCCACAAAGAAGAAAAGATCCTATCAAAGTCGTTAATGACGAGGAATACAAACGCGTGAAGTTCGAGAAAATCCCGAAACTCCGCACAGTATTCAAAAAAGGCGGAACTGTAACGGCCGCCAATGCTTCTACTCTCAATGATGGGGCTGCTGCTCTTATCCTCATGAGCAAAGAAAAAGCAGAAGCACTCGGTCTTAAACCTATAGCGAAAGTACGAAGCTACGCAGATGCCGCCCAAGAACCTGTTTGGTTCACAACAGCTCCTGCGAAAGCACTCCCTAAAGCAATCGCAAAAGCAGGATTAACCATAGACGAGATTGAATACTTCGAAATCAACGAAGCGTTCTCTGTCGTTGCACTAGCCAATAACAAAATCTTGAAACTTGACGACTCCAAAGTAAATGTATTTGGAGGAGCAGTATCTCTCGGTCACCCGCTCGGATGCTCAGGAGCAAGAATTGTGGTTACCCTCCTAAATGTCCTCTCTCAAAAAGGAGCCAAAATAGGTGCCGCAGGAATTTGTAACGGAGGAGGAGGAGCCTCTGCTATGGTATTCGAAATGCTATAAACCCATCGATTCCCCTTTCCATAAAATAAGCAAGACTATACATTCGTTCATGTATAGTCTTGCTTATTTTATGACAAATCCCAATCGAACAGATACAATCATGATAATACCAATGCTTTAAAAGAATTGTCATTATGTGAAAAGGAACACAATAGATATATCAACTACATGATTCACACAGGGGTTACAAAACCATACAAACCAATCATCTCAAACCCTGTATAACCATCAATGCCAAAGCCTTACGTATGATTTTTGCTTTACATTTTTTATTATCACTTTAGCAAATAAACACGCACACAGCATTTCTTTACGCAAAATTGACGCTATCATGATGAAAACAAAGGTTCTCCTGCCAATCTTACTACTGAGTATATTTGCTACCACCACCTTAGCAAATCCCTCTGACGCCCAACCCCTGAAGAAAGTTGAGGAACAACTCAAAGTCCTCGCACAGGATATCCTAAACCACGATTCACTCAACTATAAGATTGCACAAAATAAGAGATTCGCCTCTCTACTCATGCAAACCTTAGAGAGACCCGAAAGCTATAACTATCCTTTTGATTCGTTAAAAACCATCTCAATCCTAAAACCTGCCGACAATAGCTTCCGAATCTTTACTTGGTATATTGTCGACAAAAACTATCGCGAACAATTTGGAGAGCAATACCACTACTACTTTGGATTTGTCCAAAGAAAGTACACCAATAAAAAGGGGAAAAAAGAATTTATTGTAATCCCCCTTATCGAACTACAACGAATTCCAAAGAGCGTAGAGAATACCATACTTGACAACAATAACTGGTTGGGAGCTCTCTACTACAAACCTCGTAACGAGGATTATCTCCAAACAGCATCCGTAGAATGGTATGCAAAACCTACTAGCTCAACTGAAAAGCGAAAGAAAATCAAAACCAATCTATATATCCTAATGGGGTGGAATGGAAACGATAATACCAGCAATTACAAAGTAATTGATGTAATGTCATTCGATCCTGATGATCCTCGAAGAGTTATATTTGGTGCAGACATATTCTACTTCGACCCAATGATCCCAAAGTTCCGAGCCCTCTTCAAATATTCGGAATACGCCTCTTTCTCCCTTAATTCGGCCTATGTAAAAGCAGGAAGCAGTCGAAAAAAGATGATTCTATTCGACCATTTGGCAATCCCAAGCAAAGTTCCTGGCTTAAAAGATGTATACGTACTTGGCCCTGATGGCACATATGACGCACTCGAATTCAAACCGAAAGCGCGTACCCGTAGATACAGAAACAAAGTCCAACTCCAAACACGTCGAGGGAAAGGCTACTTTGAATTCTATAGAAATGTTGAGCCTGCCGAACGCTATAATGAGAAGCTTACCCAAGCCCGACTTGAGGAACTAAAACGACGTGAAGCAGAGAAACTAAAAGAAGCAGGGATAGACGTCCCTTCCATCAAACAAGAATAGTTTCCTCCTCCTATAAATACCATATATACATTGGGGAATCGGCTTATAAACAACCACAAGTCGATTCCCCAAACCTTTTTACATGCAGGGGCTTTTTTCTATCTTTGCGCCGTATGAATCAAATCAATACGCTGTTCTACTAAAAAAAGTCACTCAAAATGATTGAACAATTCGGCAAAGTTGCTGTCATTGGTGCAGGTACCATGGGAAATGGAATCGCACACGTATTTGCGCTAAAAGGCTACCAAGTGAACCTCATTGATATCTCAGAGGCAGCCTTAGGAAAAGCCCTAAAAACCATCGAAAAGAACCTCAATCGTCAAGTCCGCAAAGAGCGAATTACAGAAGATGACAAAACCCAAACCTTGGCCAATATCACAACCTTCACCTCCATGTCTGAAGGTGTTGCAGACCGCGATCTAGTGGTAGAAGCCGCAACAGAAAATGTAACCCTCAAACTCAAAATATTCCGCGAGCTAGACCAAGCAGCACCTGCACATGCTATTCTAGCAACCAATACCTCTTCTATCTCCATTACCAAAATCGCTGCCCAAACAAGCAGAAGTGAAAAGGTAATCGGGATGCACTTCATGAATCCTGTGCCTATCATGAAGCTAGTCGAAATCATCACGGGTTACGATACTTCAAACGAAGTCAGCCAACAAATAAGCGACCTCTCCAAAGACCTCGGCAAAGTGCCTGTAATTGTACGAGATTTCCCTGGATTCGTAGCCAATCGAATCCTCATGCCTATGATTAACGAGGCAATATACACCCTCTATGAAGGCGTAGCGGGTCGAGACGAAATAGACACAGTCATGAAACTCGGAATGGCGCACCCTATGGGCCCTCTCCGCCTCGCAGACTTCATCGGACTTGATGTATGTCTCGCTATCCTAAATGTCCTATATGATGGCTTTGGTAATCCAAAATATGCCCCTTGCCCCCTCCTAAGACAAATGGTAGATGCTGGACACCTAGGCGATAAAACAGGGCGTGGTTTCTATACCCACGAAAAGAGAAGAAGATAAAATCATTGAATTCTTATACCAATTCTTACTGAAGTCTGTTATTATTTTTAGCAATTCTGTTCGGGTCAATACTCAGCTAGATATTGACCCGAACACCATATATCAATCATTTGAACATAATTTCCATCTATCTACCTTCAAAGCTTAACCCTAATTCTCGCAAAGAATTTAGTATTACTTCTCATAAAAAAAGCATTCGCAGAATCTGCGAATGCCTTCTTATATGTTAATCCAATGTACAATCGGAATCCTAGTGGACAAGCACCTTCTTCGTTTCTTGTCCTGTTGGCGTTTCGATTTGGATCATGTACAATCCCTTACCAAAGTTAGAAAGGTCAAGGTTGCCCGTGAACTCATTGACACCAATATTACGACCATAGTGAACCTTTTGGCCATTCATATTGTATACCCGAATCGCAATATCTGTCACCTTATCAAGTGTAAGGTCAATATTTACGATACCAGTAGTTGGATTTGGATATACATTGAAGTCTGTAACACCAGAGAATTCGTCCTTAATACCTGTGTTTGGCGTAGTTGCAAGAGAAACATCAGCACCTACACGAATCCAGAAGTCTTCAGACTCTAGGTTACGATAAGGAGCCCAGTTACCATCAAGAATTTCGTAAGTTCTACGAGAAATAGGTCCTGTAGTCTCAGTAAACAAAGCAACCGTATCATTGCGCTGCAACCAACTTACATAGAATCCACCGTCACCAATTACAACAGGGTTATCAATTGCCACTGTATTCCACGTTGTGAAATCAACATCAGTAGACATAACCGTAGAGGAGAACAACAATGTTCCGCGTGTTCCATTTGGTCCGTCATCATCAAAAATCTCAATTGCGTATGCTTCTCCAGCAGAAACGCTAGTAGCAGACTGCAATGGGAACAACAATACATCTACGTTTTCGAGGATTACAGGATAGGCATGAGGCTCCATATATACAGCACCACCACTATTACCTGTGTTTCCACTCCAAGAAATCACACCATCAACCTTATTGAAGTCTCCACTCGCAAAAGAGAAATCAGCAGAACCTCCTGTCGTATCGATAGAAACTACCTCTACGATACGAGAGTCATTAAAGTTATTGATATCATCCGTATTAGTTGTTGTTACTGTCAAAGAGAGAGGACCTGTACCCGCAGGAGAGAAAGGAACTCCAAACTCAATATACTGAGAAGCACCAGAAGTGAAAGGAGCAGAAACGGTTGCTGGGCTAATCCATACAGTTTGTCCAGTAGTATCTGCAACCAAACCATTTACAGTTACATCTGTATTCAAGTCTACATTTCCTACATTTCCAATCTGTGTACTAAGGAAGAAGTTCTGTCCGTTACGTACTGCAAAGAATCCACCATTATCTGTATTCTGTACCCAAAGAGGAGTAGCATCAAATACATCCAAAAGAGGAGTCGTAGGAGGCGTAAATTGAATCGCTGTATTAGCAGTGAAATATTGGTTATTAGAAACCATCAAACCAATCTGACCAGAAACGTTCTCAATTCCAATAACAGCTGGGTTTTGGGCATCATCATAAGAAGAGTTCCATGCACCAGACTGCGTAAGGTATTGGAAAGTAATGGTACCATCAGTCGCATCAAAGATTACTTGGAAAGTATTATCTCCATCAAACTGAGGAGCAGGTGGGTTACCAAGATCATTTGTCCAGAAAGCCATATTCTCGTATGTAACGATGAATCGATCGCCATCTGTCTTATAGTATACCTTCGCATTGTTTCCAGTCTCACCAATTGTAAGGTCTGCCATGAAAGGAGCCACAACATCATCTGCACCAGAACCAGGCGTTGGGCACGCTGGGAATCCAACCGCTGTAGAAGCGACTAGTCCTCCACTAAACGTCAAGTATCCATTTGAACCGATGTAAATTTCCGTACGGTCAATCCAGTAATACTTGAAAGAGATCCCCATATTGATGGGTCCTACAAAGCTATCATCAGACAAGCCTGTAACCTCTGTACCATCACTTGTGATATCAACCCAATTGAAGGCAGGGCCATTTGCATCATCAGAATTTGCCCAAGTGTAGCCATAATCATCTGGCCCACCAGAAGTCTGAGCAAATGTTACCCCAAAAGCAAAGACCATGAGGGTAATGAGTAGACTAATTCTCTTCATATAATTATTTGATTTGTAATGAAACACTATATAATATAGATGGATAGTTATGAGTAAAATTAGGAAAAATCCGAATACATATAATAAATTCTCGCAAAATAAGACTCAACAGGGATGACATTTGTTTACTCCCTAACAGTCTTTCTCCTCAATAGCACAGAAGGAAAGCCCAACCTTGTGAACTTCCCTTCTGCAACCTATAAACGAATTATTTGAAAAGGATCTTATATTTCCGTATTCAAATCCCACGCTTCAAGTATATCAGCTACTCGCTTCACAAATCGACCTCCTAAGGCTCCGTCTACGATACGGTGGTCATAAGAGTGCGATAAGAACATTTTGCTGCGAATCGCAATGACATCACCCTCAGGGGTTTCCACTACAGCAGGCAGCTTTCGAATTGCCCCTGTGGCCAAAATCGCTACTTGAGGCTGCATAATGATGGGCGTTCCCATTACATTCCCGAATGTCCCGACATTAGATACCGTATATGTACCCCCTTCTAACTCACTTGGCTTCAACTTATTATTACGCGCGCGAGTAGCAAGGTCATTCACAGCTGCGGCCAATCCAACAAGGTTCATTCGGTCTGCATGTTTAATCACGGGAACAATCAAGTTATCGTTGGGTAATGCTACTGCAATTCCAACATTTATGTCCTTTTTGATTAACATTCTCGAACCTTCAATAGAAGCATTTACTCTTGGGTGCTCCCGTAAGGCCTTCACAACCGCCATAACAAATATAGGCGTATAGGTCAATTTTTGTCCATAACGTTCAAAGAAGGCCGTTTTATTTCGCTTACGCCATTGTACAATACGGGTCACATCTGCCTCCACAAAAGAAGTCACATGAGCCGAAATATGCTTCGAATACACCATATTCTCTGCAATCAAACGGCGCATCCGATCCATTTCTACAATCTCTATATTCCCACTATGGGTATACGTCTTTTCTTGTACAGAATAAGACAAGCTACCATTGGAAGATGCAGCTACCTTTTTCTTAGGAGCAACCTTCTTCGTCTCTACTTTCGGTTGGGCTTTAGGAGTAGACACTACAGGCGCAGCCTTACGATTCTTGACATAGGCCAATATATCCTTCTTTGTCACACGTCCATTACGACCCGTACCAGGGAGGGCTTCCAACTCAACCATAGAGATCTTCTCTGTTCGAGCAATATTCAGGACAAGGGGTGAATAAAAACGACCAGAACTTGCTGTATTCGAAACAGGCGCTCCGACCAATACAGGCTCTTCTGTAGGAATAAAAGGAACCGATTCCGTTACCTTCGTCTCCGTAACCTGCCCATTGTCCGTTATGCTTGGGCTCTCGTCTTCTCCTTCCGCTTCAGTTTCAAGTATAGCGATGACCTCTCCTACAGGGACTACATCTCCCTCTTGAAACAAAATCTCCACCAACTTGCCATCTACGGGAGAAGGTACCTCTGAATCTACCTTATCCGTAGCGATTTCCAAAATTGACTCATCTTGCTCAATCTCCTCTCCGATCTTCTTCGTCCAGCTAAGAATCGTCGCTTCAATAATACTTTCGCCCATTTTGGGCATCACTAATTCAAATCTTGCCATTATTGGTTATGATAAGTATTTGTATAAAGTCGAATTCGTATGTTAATCTTCAACAAACAGTCAAATTGTTTGGTATGTATACGCTTAAAGTAACCCCATACATACCCTTCTGGTTTTCAATTTTCCGTATTCGCGCCCAAATTACAAAATACATTGCTCCCACAAAATCATTTCCCCATTTACTCCAACAAAGGCTTGGCAAGAACCTCTTTCAAGGCAATCTGCAAAACAGAGGCACACGCACGTTCAATACTAATTTCTCTGTCATTGTACAAATGTCTGTATTGCGCATAGGCCTTATCAGCATCAGCATATCCCATCCAAACCCCTGCCTCCAATCCGTCAGCGCCCTTTTCGGCTCTACCTGTCGTGGCCAATCCAATATCTGTACAAAGTAGCTCACGTACCCTAACCGCCATAGCCATTGCCACTTCCTCAGATGCCACACCTTTCTCGGCGATCAATCCTGCATCTACCCCCAATACATCAATCTTCACTTGGGTATCATATGCAACCAATGAGCCTTTCACATAGCGAGAAGCGCCCGAAACTGACACCAGCTTTGCACAAACTCGCCCTCCTGTCATGCTTTCCGCCACAGCCACACTCAACCCCCGCTTCACGCAAGCCTCCTGCAAGATGGCAGGTAAAGGCGTTTTATCAAGCGAATAGACATGCTTGGCAAATAATTGGGTAATATGACCACAAGCTGCATCAAGTGCCTCTGCCAAGCCTGCCCCCTCCGACCTCGCCCCACGCAAACTCACCTCTAGCCACAGCCCATCAAGCCGAGGCAAATAAGAGATGTCTAGCCCCTCAGGAAACAAAGACTCAATCGATACGATTTGGTCAGCAACAGAAGATTCGGGTATTCCCTGCAAACGAATAAAACGATGATGATATACCCCTGAAGCTTTTTCCCTCAGAATACGGGGCAATACTTCATGTTCAAAAGCATAAAGCATCTCAAAAGGAACGCCAGGCATCGAAAATACCATCTTGCCCCCTTGACGAAACAACATACAGGGAGCGGTTCCCTTTACATTTGGCACCACCTCACAAACTGATGGAACCTCTGCTTGCAGGATATTCCTTTCTGTAAGCATCCGCTTCTTCCTCCCAAACAATGCCCTAATATGTGCCAATGCTCCTTCATCCATTCGCATATCCGAATTGAAGAACTCAGCTAGCGTCTTTTTGGTAATATCATCATTAGTAGGGCCTAACCCGCCCGACATCAATACCACATCATGATTATTGAGCTCTGAAGCAAGCGTTTGGAGAATTGTTTCGCGATCATCCGCTATCGTCACCACCCGATTTAACCCATAGCCCTCCTCCCGCAGCATCGTCCCGACATGGGCAGCATTTGTATTGACAATATGCCCCTTCAATAGCTCCCCCCCTATTGTAATCAAACTAATTCGCATAAGCATTTTAGGTTTCGCCGCCAAGAAAACTTCACCCTTGCAAGGTAATGCTTTATTGATGATTTTCTCAAACAATCGTTTTGCCTAAGAACGCAATACCTACCAACCCATACAGTTAAGCATACTAATTCTGCCTCCAATATTGCTCTATACACGCTTCGCACTGCTCCAACTTCAATAACGCTTTAGGCAACTTTAAGCGCCGAAACCCTCCTATGGGTTTCTTGGAGAATAGCTTCTTAAAAAGTCGAGGGCGCTTATTCTCCTCAAGACCCATTCCTATTACCTCCTGCAACAAGCCCACCTCTTTAGGAATACGAAGAAGTTGATTATGGGATAAATCAAGAAGCTTTACATGCCGAATCTGTTGAAAGAATTGAGGGGAAAGGCTTCTTATCTGATTCCGATGTAAATATAAACTGTTTAAGTGAGGGAAAGGCTTATTGGCA
>Ga0163111_10000134_pt1 | contig 42365 bp, 22 predicted proteins | sample CRUFie1St18metaG_FD_109645 | JGI IMG/M metagenome (GOLD analysis project Ga0163111, IMG submission 109645) | Marine microbial communities from the Costa Rica Dome - CRUD Field 142mm St18 metaG | ecosystem: Environmental > Aquatic > Marine > Oceanic > Photic zone | place: Costa Rica: the Eastern...
AGAATCAAACCTATCTAAGTGGAACAATTGCCCAAAATGGACAGAATACCCATAATGTCACAATTCCAACAGGCGTTAAGGAGGCCAGAATCATGTTGTATTGGCTTGATCCTGAAGGATCCACTTTTGCCGCTCAATCCTTGGTAAATGATTTGGATATGATAGTAACGAATGGAGGCAATACATACTACCCGTGGATATTAGATCCTACCCCCAATGCTACTAACTTATCTGCCCCTGCTACCCATGGAGTGGATAACTTAAACAATATGGAACAGGTCGCTTTAACCGATCCTGTAGCAGGAACTTATACGGTTACGATTGATGGTTCGGTGATACCGCAAGGCCCTCAGGAGTATTTTGTGCTTTATGAGTTTATTTATGATGAAATTACGCTGATGTATCCTCTAGGGGGGGAAGGATGGGTTCCGTTTGAGCAAGAATTGATTCATTGGGATGCTTATGGAAATGGAGGAACGTTTTCCATATCTCGCTCAATTGATGGAGGGCTCTCTTGGAATCACTTCGCTTCATTGCCAGGTTCGGCGCGTTACTTTGCCTTGACCGTGCCAAATGTGCAGACAGGGAAAGCATTGATACGGGTAGAGCGTGGAGGAGTGAGTGGCCAAAGTGATACAACTTTCTCGATTTCAAGAATCCCGACGAATCTCGCTATTTCTGCTGTATGTCCAACATACCTGACCTTTATTTGGGATTCTGTTGCGGGAGCTACCGCTTATGACGTTTTTTATTTAGGCAATACGTATATGGATAGTGTGGGTACAACGACAGGAACGAGCTTTTCTGTGCCTATTTCTAATCCCAATGATGAACACTGGGTATCAGTGAGAGCAGTTGGGCCAAATGGATTGAGAAGCCGTAGAGCAATTGCGATATCCGATACGGGTGGGCTCCGAAATTGTGCAGGACTCAATGATGTACAGGTCTTTTCGATTGTAAGTCCCACTGGCGCTGCTTGTGAAGGGAGTATGAGCCTTGATGTAGAAGTAGTTTTGCTAAATGCTGATTCAATTCCTTTAGGAGGCTTTCCTGTTTCCTACCAGATAGATGGGGGAAACATTGTTACAGAGGTATTTAATGGTATCATTCCTCCAAATGGAGGTGCTACGAATTTTACGTTTGCCACGCCTATATCAGGAAATACGGGCGAATTCGAATTGACGGCTTGGACTTCTTTAAGCGGCGATGTATTTATGACAAACGATTCGGCCAGTACGCAGTTTATCATTACTCCCCTTATTGACAGTTATCCTTATATTGAAACCTTTACGACGGGTACAAACGGATGGTCAGTCGAAGGGGCGAATGCAAGTTGGGAGCTGGGTTCTCCTTCTGGTACGGTGATTAATTCGCCTGCTTCCCCTCCTAATTCTTGGGTGACTAACCTGTCTGGATATTATAACCTCAACGAAAACTCCTGGGTAATAGGCCCGTGCTTTGACTTCTCCTCTTTGGTCAATCCGCGTATTCGTATGAATATTTGGTGGGATCTGGTGACAGGTTCGGATGGAGTGGTTTTACAAAGTTCAATTGACAATGGGGGGAGTTGGCAAAATGTAGGGGCATTGAATGATCCAGGTTGGTACAATAATGCGACTATTTCGGCTAACCCTGGTAACCAACCTGTAGGATGGAGCGGAGCAGGGGGAGATGGCTCAGGGGGATGGATGACCGTCACAAACTCGCTATCAGGTTTGGGAGGACAACCATTGGTACGCCTCCGTATTGCGATGGCATCGGGTAACCTTCTCGTTGAAAATGGTTTTGGATTTGATGATATTGTGATTGATGAAACACAACCCAATCTTGATTTGGCTGCTTCCTATTTTGTTTCTCCTTCTAGCTTAGGTTGTGGAACCGCGAATACTCCTGTAGAGATTGCCGTGGAAAATGTAGGAACAGTAACTGTATCTTCCCTCAGTGCAGGATTCGCAGTGAATGGAGGAGCCTATACAGTCGAGAACTTTACGGTGTCGATTCCGCCTGGTTCAACACAAACGCTTACCTTCTCCACTACTGCCAATATGAGTACGGGTGCGCTACTTGAGGCATACATCGCCGCTGTAGCAGATACCAATACCCTCAACGATTCTATTTCGATGGTCGTGAATCTTGCTATAAGCAATTTTCCTTATATCGAGGATTTTGAAGATGGAGGAATACTAGACACCCTTTGGGCTCAAGGTACGGATGAAGACCAAGATTGGCTTATTTGGTCAGGTGCTACCCCCTCTTTTAGTACAGGACCAAGTGTGGACCATACTACAGGTACGACCTCGGGCTACTATCTATATACAGAGGATTCTAATCCCAATGAACATTTCCCTATTGATTTATATACCCCTTGTTTTGATATTGATGGAACGATAAACCCCACTATGCGCTTTTGGTACCATAGTAATGTGGCAAGTTCAAATAGTGACGCAAATGAATTGTTGATTCAAATAAGTAGTGGAGGCATTTGGACAACAATCGATTCTATTGGTCATGCGGGCAATAATTGGAACGAATGGGTAGGTACACTCAACAATTTCCAAGGCAATGGCCCTATCCAAGTTCGATTTCGTAGCCGAACAGATAATGGTTCCTTTGTACATGATATTGCTATAGATGATTTTAGCATCACTACATCAGGAGGTACAGGTACAGACCTTGCACTTACGAATATCCTTTTCACGAATACAACGATTTGTTCGGATTCTGCTCAAATGCTTGATATTGTTGTTCAAAATGTAGGGAGTACCACACAAGGCCTCTTTGACCTCACCTTGGTGGTCGCTTCCCTCACGCCAACTCTCTATGCCTTCTCTTTGAATGATACCTTGCTGCCAAATGAGACCCAAACCCTTACAATTGGGCCTATTGATATGAGTGCTGCTGGGTCTTATACGGTGCAAGGAACCCTCTCCCTAGCAGGAGATAATAACCCTAACAATAATAGTTTCACTACAAATATAACAGTGATTCCCGTTTGGCCTTCTCCAAGTGTTTCTAATACAATCGCATGTGATACAGGGGAGATTGTCACCTTAGATGCCATGGGCAATGGAAGCATGTATTGGTACGATTCTCCGACTGCCTCTACAGCTATTGCGGTTGGGAATACCTTTAGCCCGCCTCCTATTACACAATCCACGACCTTTTATGTCGAACAAGGAGGAGGAGCAGATTTTGTGGGGCCTGCTGATCCTAGTATAGGAAATACAAGTTTCTATGTCAATTATTCAGATGGTCTAGTCTTCAATGTAACAGGTGCATCAGATATTATGATTGATTCTGTTACATGCTATGTCGCTAGTGCAGGCAATGTCGTTGTGAATATTACAGACAATAGTGGAAATCTCCTAGGTTCTTCCCTATATATGGTGGATGCCACAACCGCAGCGTCGAATGGGGGCAAAGTGAGAATTCCTGTGAATATCCTAGTGCCTTCAGGAACTAACTATCAGATGAATGCAAACGGGACAAACGTAGGAGCCTTGACACGAAATTCATCAGGGGCAACTTATCCTTATACGGATTCGAATGGGCGAATTTCTATAACGCGGACGATTAATAACTTGCCTATTTCATATTATTTCTTTTATGACTGGCAGGTATCACTCCAAGAATGCCCAAGCGAACGCTTGCCGGTAGAGGTCTATTTGGCAAGAGATGTCTTTGAACCCAATGATGTAACCCCCGTACCACTCCCAAGTATTGGCACAAACCGAAACGCATATATTTGTGATGCCGCAGATGTAGACCTATTTGAGGTAATGGTGACCAGTGATGAGCCTAACTTACGGGTATCGTTGAGCGGAGAAACCGACATGATGGAGATTCGATTGATGGATGCAAGTATGAATGTCTTGGCTAATGCCTCGAATAGCATAGACGATATCGTTGTGATTGCGAATGGGTTGGCTGCTGGAGCGTATATTATTGAAGTACAAGGGAGTTCGGGCTATATGGGGTCAGATGGCTACAACCTCCGTGCGCAGCATAGCGACGAACCTTTTGCAATTCGTACAAATATAGATGTGGCTGTATTTGAGGAAAGCTTTGTATTGTACCCCAATCCCAATACAGGTGCCTTCTATCTAGAGTTTGTGACCAATGCCTCAGTAGAGGCATACATAAGGGTAGTAGACATCTATGGCAAAGCAATTTTGCGTGAGCATGACCGAACCCATGCAGGAGAGAATCGTCTTTCCCTCAACTTGGGCGAAGTGGCATCAGGTCTATACTTTGTCGAATTACAAGTAGACGGGAAGAAGTTTGCCAAGCGAATTCAAGTAAGCCGTTAGGCAGTCCCTCTATATACATTCGAATGCCATTCTCCTCATGGGGGATGGCATTTGGTGTATAGGGTAGGAGGGAGGCAGTGCTGTTTTATGATAGTTTTAGGGGGAACAAGCATCTTGCAAACAAGAAGAAAAGCCGTCTATTCATAGGAGAAAATAGGGGTATACAATGTACTATCCCCAAATTCACTATCCCCTAAATACCCCCTTCGACTGTATCCTATAGCCATCGGCGCAGTGCAACGGCTATAGGGTACAGTCGGATGAGGCATTGGTGCACTGATAGTCAGTAACTTATACATAACCTCTCTCTAATGATTCTGGGGAAACAATAGGATTTAGCAGTTGGAAACTGGCATTTTACCGCATTTTTAGAGCAAAAAGCCCTTTGGCAAGCGACTTTACTCATAAGGAAAGCAGGATATCCGAATGGGCTATTTTTGTTTTTTATACATTTTCGAATAACAATTATACTATTCCCAATAACACCTGCGTTGCACTACTAAACACTATCACCCTATCATTGTTATACTGTGAATATAACCTTTGTACGTTGATAGTTTTCATTATCCATTAACACACCCATTTAATCTTAAATTATACACAATCAAACTACTTCTTTCAGCCATCAACCCAATATCATACTAGGTAATTTTTAGCGTCCTATACATACCCAACACCTTATAAGAGATTGGGGATAGCTCCTTGTTTATTATGATATTTTCTATCATTCTGGTCATGGATATCTTTCTGCTTCCTTTTAAGGGGCAAGCTAGATAGAATCCTTATATTGAATTTATACACACATGATTTTGAACCCATTAGATTAGCACTACGAGCTATATCCATTGTTATTGCATACGCACATCATTGTGCCAATACACTTGTTCTGTTGTGTAAACTGCATCCCTTCATGGATTATCGTACCGCATAAACACACGTATTGTGTATATGCTTCATTTTGCTGTGTAGATACCTTGAGGTGTTTACGCTGACACTCCTACATGCCCTTTTTTGAACATTTCCTAAATCACATTTGTATGTCACAACTAACCTATTCGTACATTCGTACAATCTTATTCCTTTTAGGCTTCTCCGTCTCATTCGTGTATGCGCAGGAGAAATTCAAAGGAAACTATGAGGTGCTGTTCGCATCTGGCAATCGCACATTTGAACCCAACCTAGCCGATTTTCTTGCAGAGCCTAATCTGGCCGCAAGCGATTATGTTCGAGGATACACCTATGTGTACCTACAGTTCGAGCATATCCCCACCCAAGCCGAGCGAGACCGAATTGACGCGACAGGCATTTTACTCCTAGAATACATCCCACATAAAGTTTATATCGCTGCTATACCTGAAGCGTTCGATTGGCAATTATTGCATGATTGGGAGGTACGTACAGTTATGAAAATCTCTGCCAATAATAAGTTAGCTTCATCTGTACTAGGACCTTATTATGAAGATTGGGCAGACTTTGGAGACCAAGTGGAGGTATTGGTACAATACCACAAGAATTTATCCGATGATGTGGTTCGTCCCCTGTTGATAGAAGCAGGCTTTGTTCCCTCTCATAGAGAGAAGACCCATGTGTATATTCGGGGGAAGGTCGCCAAGTCATCCCTTTACGAACTTGCCTCATTGCCCTATATAAACCGAATTGAACTTGCTCCTCCCCCCCCTGAACCTACCAGTCGAGAAGGGCGTACGTTGCATCGATCATACGCCATTAACAACCAGCTGGCTGGAGGCTATCGATATGATGGAACAGGAGTGAACGTTGGGGTGAATGATGATGGGTACATTGGCCCTCATATTGACTTCCAAGGACGACTCGACCAATCCGCTGTTGGGAGTATGATTTCAGGGAATCATGGAGACATGGTTGCAGGAATTGTAGCAGGTGCGGGGAATATCGACCCTACGATTACGGGGATGGCACCAGGTGCTTTTCTATACATTGAGCAATACATAGGCATATTGGCTCATACAGTACCACGTCATCAAAATGATGATGTCATGATTTTCTCTACTTCTTACACAAGCGGTTGTAATGAGTATTCCCCCTTAACCGTACAAGTAGACCAAGAGATACATCAAAATCCTTCTCTCATACAGGTGTTTTCAGGAGGAAACAGCAGTTCGATGGATTGTGGGTATGGTGCAGGAGCAGGTTGGGGAAATCTTAGAGGGGGATACAATATGGGCAAAAATGTGATTGCTGCTGCGAATGTCCTACGAGATGGAGATCGGGCGGGTTCAAGTAGCAGGGGGCCTGCTAATGATGGCCGAATAAAGCCCGATATCGCTGCTCATGGCAACTACCAATTGTCTACAGACGAGGATAATGGCTACCTCACGGGTAGTGGTACATCGGCTGCTGCTCCTAGCATCGCAGGGGTATTGGCACAACTCTACCACGCATATAGGGAACTCAATGGAGGGGCGAATCCTAACTCTGGACTCATAAAAGCCTCTCTCCTGAATACTGCTCAGGATAGAGGAAATGTAGGCCCTGATTTTGAATATGGTTGGGGGATTGTAAACGCCTATCGTGCATTGAAAACGCTAGAGGATCAGACATATTGGAATGGCACAGTGAGTCAAGGTGGGCAAATTTCCCAAACACTTACTATTCCTGCAGGGGTGAAGGAGGCTCGCATTATGCTTTACTGGATGGATCCTCAAGGAGCTGCGATGGCATCATCCGCATTGGTAAATGATCTGGACTTGACTGTAACGAATGGAGGCAACTTTTTCTACCCGTGGATACTGGACCACACTCCGAATCCCATTAACCTATCTACTCCTGCCACTAATGGGGTTGATAACCTAAACAATATGGAACAGGTATCTCTGACAAATCCCACCTCTGGCACGTATGACATTGTCGTGAATGGGTCGGTCGTTCCACAGGGCCCTCAGGAATATTTCATCATCTACGAATTCATATATGATGAGATTGCCCTTATGTACCCACTAGGAGGGGAAGGCCTCGTTCCTGGCGAACAGGAGGTTATTCATTGGGATGCCTACGGCAATACAGCTAGCTTTACCCTAGAATACTCCCTCAACGGAGGAAATACATGGAATACCCTAACCACTGTAGCGGGTACAGAACGTTTGTATGATTGGACGGTACCGAATGTACAAACAGGGCAAGCCCTCATCCGTGTGAGTCGTAACGGCCTAAGCGACCAAAGTACCTCCACCTTCTCCATCACGGCCCCCCCTACCAACCTCGCTATTATAGCGATTTGCCCAACCTCCTTAAGTTTTACGTGGGATGCTGTTCCTGGTGCTACAGCCTATGATGTATTCTACTTAGGAAACCATTATATGGATAGCATCGCTACCACTACCGCTACAAGCTTCTCGGTGCCTATTGCCCACGCTGATGACCATCATTGGGTTTCTGTAAGAGCCGTTGGGGCAAATGGACTACGGAGCCGCAGGGCGTTGGCAATCTCCGATACCAGTGGACTACGAAATTGTAATACCCCTAATGATGTCCAAGTATATACAGTCAATTCCCCTTTTGGAAACTTATGTCTGGGATCAGCGTCTCCATCCGTAGAGGTAACCCTTGCAAACCTTGCTGCTGTTCCCTTAAGTAATATCCCTGTCTCCTATCAATTATCAGGAGGGAATGTGGTTACGGAAATGTTCACAGGTACAATCCCTGGCAATGGAGGAACCGCAACTTTCACATTCTCTACGCCTCTATCAGTTGTAGGCTCAGGCGAATTCGAACTCATTTCATGGACTTCCTTGAATGGAGATGCCTTTAGTTCCAATGACTCTGCAAGCAGAAGTTTGCTTATTCGGCCGCTTATTGACACCTATCCCTATACAGAGGATTTCTCTACAGGAGCAAACGGTTGGACAATCGGAGGGGTAAATGCCAGTTGGGAGTTAGGCACTCCTATCGGTAGTATTATTAATTCGGCTTCGTCTGTTCCAAATTCGTGGGCAACCAATCTGAATGGAAACTATAACTTGAGTGAAGATTCTTGGGTATTAGGGCCTTGCTTCGACTTCTCTTCTTTGACCGATCCCCAGATTCGTATGAATATTTGGTGGGAGATAGAAACTGGATGGGATGGGGCTGTACTACAAAGCTCCATTGACAATGGAACAACTTGGCAAAATGTGGGTTCCCTAAACGATCCCAATAATTGGTTTAACCGAACGGGGATTGCGGCAAGTCCAGGCGGACAAGCTACTGGCTGGAGTGGTGAAGGCTCGTTTGCTTCAGGAGGTTGGGTGACGGCTTCGAATGCTTTATCGGGTTTGGCAGGCCAATCTTCTGTATGGTTACGCATTGCCTTTGCCTCTGATAATATCATAACAACGGCTGGCTTTGCATTCGATGATATTGTGATTGGAGACCCACAAGATGTTCTCGATCTAGCTACCACGCACTTTGTATCTCCCTCCAATATTGGATGCGGTAGCCCTTCCTCCACTGTATCCATTGCCGTACAAAATGTCGGAACTCTTCCTATATCCCATATCAATGCAGGATTTTCTGTGAACGGAGGGAGCTATACCGTAGAAAGCTTTGCCGTATCGCTCACTCCTGGTGCTACAGATACGCTTACCTTTACAGCCACTTCCTCCCTCATTGCTGGGGCAATGCTAGAGATATATGCTTCGGCGGTTGCTGATACCAATACCCTCAATGATTCGCTTGCTACGCTCATTGCGTCAAACCCTATTGTGACAAGCTTCCCTTATGTGGAGGACTTTGAGGATGGAGGTATACTCGATGCTTTATGGCGACAAGGAACAGATGAAGACCAAGATTGGACGGTCTTATCTGGAGCAACACCCAGCATTGGCACTGGACCCGCCACGGATCATACCACAGGCACAACATCAGGCTATTATGTCTATACAGAAGACTCAGGCGAGGAGCATTTTCCCGTAGACTTGTATTCTCCCTGCTTGGATTTAAGCGCGATGACTTCTCCTATGATGGCATTTTGGTATCATAGCAATGAAATAAGTGGCGGTAGCTTCCCTAACGAACTATGGGTGCAAATATCGGATGGCTCTGGTTGGGTATCTGTGGATACAATTGGGCATGTCAATAACAATTGGAACTATTGGAGCATGAACCTCAACGCATATATAGGCCAAACAATCCAAGTACGCTTCCGTAGCCGAACAGACAATGATGACTATTCTCATGATATCGCAATTGATGACTTCAGTGTCTTGGAACCATCCGCAACAGATATCGAACTTACAGATATATTGCTTGCAGACACGACAATCTGTGCGGATGCTTTCCAAATGATCGACTTGGCCTTAACCAATATGGGGGCGACCCCCCAAACCGCATTTACCCTTTCGATTGGGCTATCAGGGGCTACATCAGGGAGCTACAACTTCTCTTGGAATGGAAATTTGCAATCGAACGAGACTCAAACTTTTACGGTCGGCCCTATTGATATGAGCACCCCAGGCACATATACTATTCAGGGAACAGCCACCCTAGCAGGAGACCTTAACACAAGCAATAACACTGCATCTTCTACCGTGATGGTCAGTCCAGCATCCTCGTCTCCCCTTATCTCTCATGCTATTGTGTGTGATACAGGAGAAGCCGTCACCCTTGAAGCTACTGGCAATGGCGCCATATCTTGGTATGACTCTCCAACATCCCTTGCCCCGATTGCTACAGGCAATACATTTAGCCCTGCCCCTATCACTGGAACCACCACTTTCTATGTCGAACAATCGGGCATGCCGAGTGTGGTAGGCCCTCCAGATTCGGATATCGGAAACAAAGGTCACTATGTGAACTATTCCGATGGCTTGGTCTTTGATGTCTTAGGCACATCAAGTATCGTGATTGATTCGGTTACTTGCTATGTCGGAAGTTCTGGAAACCTAGTTGTGAATATCCGAGACAACAATGGCAATACGATTGCGTCCTCACTTTATATTGTAAGCTCCTCAATGGCTGCATCGAATGGGGGAGAGGTGAGGGTTCCATTGAACTTTTCCATTCCGCCAGGAAGCGACTACCAGATGAATGCAAGCGGGACGAATATAGGAGGCCTTATACGAAACTCCTCTGGAGCCACTTATCCCTATACAGACTTGAGCGGCCTTGTGTCCATCACGAGTGCGATTAACAATTTGCCTGCTGCCTATTATTTCTTCTACGATTGGCAGGTATCTGTGGAGGGATGCCCAAGCGAACGATTGCCCGTGGAGGCTTATCTTGCCCGAGATGTATTCGAACCCAATGATGTATTACCTGCTATACTCCCAAGTATGGGCACCAACCGTAATGCCTATATCTGTGATGTGGCAGACATAGACCTGTTTGAAGTAATGGTTAACATAGCTAAGCCTAACCTAAGAATCTCATTGAGCGGAGAAACAGACATGATGGAGATTCGATTGATGAATGCAAATATGAATGTCTTGGCTACTGCTTCAAATGCTAATGAGGACATTGAATTGGTTATGAATAGCCTAAATGCAGGTACCTATATCATTGAAGTCAAGGGGAGCGCAGCCTATGTAGGCTCAGATGGCTACAACCTCCGTGCACAATACAGTGACCAACCGTTTAGCATTCGTACCCATATAGATATGTCATCATTTGACAAAAGCTTTGTGTTGTATCCTAACCCCAATACAGGAATGTTCTATATGGATTTCTTGGCGGATACTTCAGTAGACCTAGACATACGAGTGGTGGATATGTACGGCAAAGCAATATTCCGAAAGCATAGCCGAACCCAGATAGGAGAGAACCATCTTTCCCTTGATCTTGGTGAGGTAGCTGTAGGCTTATATTTTATAGAGTTACAATTGGATGGAAAGAAAATGGTTAAGCGCATTCAGGTGAACCATTAGACCCTATTTGCATCCTATTTAAATGTTACACCCTATATATGGGGTGTGGCATTTACCTATTCTACCTTGCTTCTAGAAAAGACATATTTCCCAATATCCTAAAAGCTTGTTTTGGGTAAAGTTGTTTTTCTAGGAAAGAGGCTGTATCTTTCAAGACGATTATACCTGAAATTACCAACGCCGATATCGATGATATTCGACTTTTTACCTCCTCCCACTATTTCATTCTGCCTTTGCAATATCTATCCATCTATGCATATTCTTTTACAATGATTATATGCAAACCCTTATTATGGGCGTTATTCTAGTGCTTTTGAACTCCTTTGTATAAACATTCCATTGTATTACTATTTTCTAATCGCATGTATATGCAACAATCAAATTACTTTATTCGTGTAAGTGTATTTCTCTTATGCTTTTCCATTTCCCTTGGCTATGCTCAGGAAAAGTTAAAAGGGAATTACGATGTATTGTTTGCTTCAGGTAAACGAACCTTTGAAGCGAACTTATCCGACTTCCTTGCCAATCCCCAATTGGATGCAGGGGATTATTTCAATGGGTACGCGTATATGTATCTTCAATTCGAAGATATCCCTACCCAAGCACAACGAGACCGAATTGATGCGACAGGTATTCTACTCCTAGAATACATCCCTCATAAGGTCTATATCGCAGCTATACCCGAACAATTCAACTGGCAATTGTTAGACGATTGGGGGGTACGTAGCGTATTAAAAATTACAGCCTATGATAAGCTCGATCAAACGGTATTAGGACCCTACTACGAGGATTGGGCTGACTTTGGAGACGAAGTAGAGATATTGGTACAATATCACAAGAATCTATCTGATGATGTGGTTAGACCCCTACTTATACAAGAAGGACTTACTGTCTCAGATAAGTTCAATTCGAATGTATATGTTATGGGGAAAGTGGCTAAGTCTTCTATTTACGATCTCGCTTCTTTGCCTTATGTAAGTCGATTAGAGATTGGCCCTTCACCAGCTGTTCCTGAAAGCCGAGAAGGGCGTTCTTTGCACCGTTCTTATGCCATTAACAATCAATTCCCTGGAGGAGATCGATATGATGGTACAGGGGTAAGCATTGCAATTAATGATGATGGATTCGTAGGACCTCATATCGACTTTACGGGGCGAACGGAACAGTCTACTGTTGCAGGTGACCTCACAGGAACACATGGAGATATGGTAGCAGGAATTGCAGGAGGGGCAGGTAATATTGACCCTTCCATTACAGGAATGGCACCTGGATCCTTTATGCATATCCGACAATATAGTAGCTTGTTACCTAATACCGTTACCTTGCACCAAAATGATGACGTAATGATTTTCTCGTCTTCTTATGGAAATGGATGTAACGCTGGATACACGTCGCTAACCGTACAAGTAGACCGAGAAATTCATGATAATCCTTCTTTGATTCAAGTCTTCTCTGCTGGAAACAGTGGTGGCTCAGACTGTGGATATGGGGCTGGATCAGGTTGGGGGAATATTACAGGAGGACATAAAATCGGTAAGAATGCCATTGCTACGGCAAATGTATTCAGAGATGGAGACCTTAATTCGAGTAGTAGCCGAGGGCCTGCAAGTGATGGTCGATTGAAGCCAGATATTGCTGCACATGGTAATAACCAGTTGTCTACAGACCCTAATAATACCTATGCAACAGGAGGAGGTACTTCTGCTGCAGCTCCAGGTATCACAGGAGTATTGGCGCAGCTATATCAAGCCTATAGAGAGTTTAATGGAGGAGCAAACCCTAATTCAGGGTTGATGAAGGCAGCTCTATTGAATACAGCGCAAGATTATGGGAACCCAGGTCCTGACTTTCAGTTTGGATGGGGAATTGTAAATGCCTATCGTGCATTACAAACCCTAGAAAACAATACCTACTTAAGTAGCAATATCAGCCAAGGCGCCCAAAACCTCCACAATATTACCATTCCTGCAGGAGTACAAAAGGCAAAAATCATGTTGTATTGGATGGATCCTGAAGGAAGTACAGCTGCTGCTCAAGCATTGGTCAATGACCTAGATTTGACTGTGGTAAATGGAGGTACTACCTACCTTCCTTGGGTACTTGACCCAACTCCGAATGCTGCGAACCTTGCTGCTCCTGCTACCAATGGAGTAGATAGCCTGAACAATATGGAGCAGGTAGAACTAAATAACCCTGCTGCGGGTACATATACCGTTACGGTTGATGGTTCTGTCATTCCACAAGGGCCTCAGGAGTATTTTGTATTATATGAATTCATCTACAATGAAATTACGTTGATGTATCCACTAGGAGGAGAAGGCCTAATTCCAGGTGAAGATGAAATGATTCATTGGGATGCGCATGGAACAACAGGTAGTTTTGTGCTCGAATACTCAACCAATAACGGAAGTTCTTGGAATACCATTGCAACAGTAGCAGGTACTGAACGTCTATATGAGTGGACTATTCCAAATGTGCAAACAGGACAAGCTCTTGTAAGAGTAAGTCGTAGTGGTCTAAGCGACCAAAGCACTACCAATTTCTCTATTACAAATACACCTGCAAATATAGATGTAATTACAGTTTGCCCAACGAGCCTAACGGTTACTTGGGATGCATTGGCGGGAGCCACTTCTTATGATGTATTCTATCTCGGTACAATGTATATGGATAGTGTGGGAACTACCACAGGAACAAGTCTTTCCATTCCTATTGCTGATCCTAATGATGATCATTGGGTATCTGTAAGAGCGGTTGGGCCAAATGGCTTGCGTAGCCGTCGAGCTATAGCCGTTTCACATACAACAGGTCTTCTCGCTTGTGCTGTCCCAAATGATGTACAAGTATTGGCAATTGATGATCCGTCAGGATCTGAATGTTCAAGCGGCGGTTCTACAGCTGTAACGGTTACTCTGCAGAATGCGGATACAAGTCCATTAGGCAACTTCCCTGTCTCTTACCAAGTAGCAGGAGGTAGTATTGTTACGGAAACCTTTACAGGTACAGTTCCTGCAAATGGAGGAATAACAACCTTTACATTTGCTACACCTTTGGCGGTAGGGTCAGGCTCGTTTGATTTGATGGCATGGACATCATTGGCTGGAGATTCATTCATAGGCAATGACTCCGCTAGCACAACATTCTCTGTTAAGCCTATCATCAGTAGCTACCCTTACAGTGAAAATTTTGCTTCAGGAGCGAATGGTTGGACTGTAGAAGGAACCAACCCGAGTTGGGTACTAGGGACACCTTCAGGTGCGGTGATCAACTCAGCAGCTTCTGATGCCAACTCTTGGGTGACCAATCTTTCGGGTACGTACAACAACAGTGAAAACTCATGGGTCATAGGACCTTGTTTCGATTTCTCTTCTTTGGTGAATCCAAGTATTCAAATGAGTATCTGGTGGGATATCGAGTTCAGTTGGGATGGTGCTGTATTGCAGTCCTCTATTGATGGCGGCGCAACTTGGCAGAATGTAGGAGCATTGAATGACCCTAACTGGTATACAGATAATACCATTAACGGGAATCCTGGTGGGCAACAAACAGGTTGGAGTGGTACAGGAACAGCAGGTTCTGGAGGTTGGGTGACAGCCTCAAATGGCCTTACAGGGCTAGCGGGTCAATCGTCTGTATTCCTGCGAGTTGCATTTGGTTCAGATGGTTCAGTGGCGGATGATGGTTTCGCTTTTGATGACATTGTGATTCAAGACCTTGTTGCGGCTCCAGATCTTGCTATTATAGACTTTGCTGCTCCTGGAAATATTGGGTGTGGAGATCCTACCGCAACTGTTGCACTGAATGTTGAGAATCTAGGTACAGTGGCGATATCAAGCTTTACAGCAGGTTTCTCTGTGAATGGAGGAGCTTATACAACGGAAACCTTTAACATTGCGTTAGCAGCAGGTGCAACAGGCGTTGCTACATTTACTGCTACAGCAGACTTTAGCTCTGCAGGAACGTTAGATGCTTTTGTTTCTACTTCAGGAGACTCCAATGCAAGCAATGATTCTGCTTCTACAACCGTTTCTCCATCTTCTACGGTTAGTAGTTATCCATATGTAGAAGATTTTGAAGATGGCGGATTACTCGATGCACTTTGGAGCCAAGGTACAGACGAAGACCAAGACTGGACAGTATTCACAGGGTCTACTTCTAGTACAAACACAGGGCCTACTGCTGACCATACAACAGGATCTGGCTATTATGTATACACAGAAGACTCAGGAGAAGAACATTCCCCTGTAGATCTCTACACGCCTTGCTTTGACCTAAGCAGCATTTCGAGCCCAGTCATGCAATTCTGGTATCACAGTAATGAAGCGAATGGCGGAACGAATGCCAATGAGCTCTTGGTACAAATATCAAGTGGGGGAGTATGGACATCTGTAGATACCATTGGACATGTAGATAACAATTGGAACCAATGGTCAATGGCACTTGATTCGTATGTCGGACAAACCATTCAGGTGCGTTTCCGTAGCCGAACAGATAATGGAGACTTTACCCATGATATTGCTATAGATGATTTCCAATTGCTAAGCGGAACAGCTGCAGACTTGGCCTTGACAGCTATCAGTTCCCCACTTTCTGTAGGATGTGGTGATCCTGCTGCTACGGTTTCTTTAGATGTTACCAATGCTGGAGCAACGACAATCACGACATTTGACGCCAGCTATTCTGTAAACGGAGGAGCCGCTACAACGCAAACCTTCAACGTAACCTTGGCACCTGGTGCTTCAACCACTATTACGTTTGCAGCTACAGCTGATTTGTCAGGCTTATTCTCTACAATCGACGCTTCTGTAACCCTCGCGGGAGATGTGAATAATGCAAACGATGCGGCAATTGCTTCCTTTACGGTTAACTTGGTTACTACTTATCCTTATGTAGAAGACTTTGAGGATGGGGGAGTACTGGATGCTCAGTGGAGCCAAGGAGTAGACGAGGATCAAGATTGGACAGTGGATGCTGGAGGAACCCCTAGTACAAATACAGGACCTCCTGTAGACCATACGACGGGAACTATATCAGGCTATTATGTATATACAGAAGACTCAGGAGAAGAGCATTTCCCTGTAGACCTTTACACGCCTTGTTTTGACTTGAGTGGGATTGCTAATCCTGAGATGAGTTTCTGGTATCACAGTAATGCAGCGGACTCTACGGATAATCCTAACGAGTTATTGGTTCAGATTCTTAGCGGAGGGGTTTGGATTACGCTTGATTCCATTGGACATGTGGACAATAATTGGAATGAGTGGTCAGGTTCTTTGACTGCGTATGTGGGGCAAATCGTTCAGGTTCGTTTCCGCAGTCGTACGGATAATGGTGACTTTACGCATGATATTGCCATAGATGATTTCATGATTGAAGAGCCACAAGCAGTTGATTTGGCTGCGGTTGGTTTTGATGCACCTGCGATGAGCTTATGTGAGTCGCCAGCGGAGGCAATTATTGTGACCATTCTTAATGATGGCGGTAATGCAATTGACTTTGCTTCTAACAATGCTGTGATAACTGTAGATGTAAATAATGGAGCACAATCCTTCATTGAGATCCTTAATACAGGTACACTTGCACCAGGAGCTACAATGAATGTGAACTTTAGCTCAACTGCGAATCTGTCTACAGGAGGTGTATATACTTTTGCACTTGGAACGAACCTCGCAGGAGATGGCGACCCATCTGATGATACAACTTCTATGGTTGTGACAGTGCGTCCAACGATTGCGAGCTATCCATATATGGAGGACTTTGCAACAGGAGCAAATGGCTGGGCAGCTGATGGAACCAACTCGACTTGGGAATTGGGTACCCCTGCAGGTACGGTTATTAATTCTGCTGCTTCAGACGCTAATTCTTGGATGACAGGCTTGGCCACAATCTACAACAACAATGAAGATTCATGGGTAATAGGCCCTTGCTTCGACTTCTCTTCACTGATTTCTCCACAGATTAGCCTAAGTATTTGGTGGGAAAGTGAGTTTAGCTGGGATGGTGCTGTACTGCAATCTTCTATTGATGGTGGAGCTACTTGGCAGAACGTTGGTGCCGTTGGAGATCCTGACAATTGGTATAATGATAATACGATTGCGGGTAACCCTGGTGGCCAACAGGAAGGATGGTCTGGAAATGCTGCGAGTGGTTCGGGAGGTTGGGTAACTGCAGCCCATGACCTAGATGGGCTTGGCGGACAAAGCTCTGTCTTCTTGCGTATTGCATTTGGATCTGATGGGTCGGTGAATGGCTTTGATGGAGTTGCATTCGACGATATTCTTATTCGTGAGGCACCAGCAAATGACTTGAAGGCGAGTGCATTTGTGAGTCCATCTAGTGGTGCATGTGCAACCAATGCTGCAGTTGTTTCATTAGAGGTGGTTAATCTTGGCGCGAGTCCAGTGAGTAGTTTCGTTGCAGGTTATTCTGTTGATGGTGGAGCAGTTGTTAACGAGACCTTTAACCTTAGTCTGGCAGCAGGTGACACAGCTATTGTTACCTTCGCTTCTACAGCTGACTTGAGTGCAGGAGGAAACTTTGACTTTATGGGCTTTGTGGCCTTGAGTGGAGACGGAAATATTACGAATGACACAATCTTCGGAATTGTCTTCGCTTCTCCTATTATCACAAGCTTCCCGTATGTAGAGGACTTTGAAGATGGTGGCGTATTGGATTCATTATGGGCACAAGGTACAGATGAAGACCAAGATTGGGATATCGATGCAGGAGGAACCCCTAGTACAGGTACAGGACCAGCAGTAGACCATACAACTGGTACAGTAACAGGTTATTATGCCTATACTGAAGATTCCTCTCCTAATGAGTTCTTCCCGATTGACTTATATACGCCTTGTTTTGATATTGATGGAATGAGCAATCCAGTAATGAGTTTCTGGTACCATAGTAATGCTTCTGATTCTACGGAGAATCCCAATGAATTATTGGTACAGATTCAGATGGCAGGCATTTGGACAACAGTAGACTCAATTGGACATGTGGATGATAACTGGAATGAATGGAGTTCTTCACTATTGGCGTTCCGTGGCAATGGTCCTATCCAAGTCCGTTTCCGTAGCCGAACAGATAATGGCGACTTTAGCCATGATATTGCGATCGATGACTTCAGCATCTTTGAACCATTGACTAACGATATAGGGGTTGCAGATGTTATTACATCAGGAGGAACTATTTGTGCAGACCCAAGCCAAATGGTAGACTTTGTCGTTATGAACTTTGGAGCGAATACACAAAGTGCGTTTGACTTTGTGGTACAAGTAACAGGACCCATCCCTGCTACCTACAATTTCTCTGTCAATGATGCATTGGCATCAGGTGCAACAGATACCATTACTGTTGGACCAATTGATATGAGTGTAGCAGGTACATATACTGTACAAGGAACGACCTTCCTAGGCGGAGATGGGAATCCTGCTAACAACAGTTTGTCGGCCAACGTAGAGGCGAGCCCATTAGCAACTGCACCTGTAATCTCTAATGCAATTGCATGTGATACAGGAGAGGTTATTACCTTGACTTCTTCAGGAACTGGAACAACCTATTGGTATGATTCTCCAATGGGCACAACGCCTATTGCAACAGGAAATACATTTAGCCCTGCTGGGGTTATGGAGTCTATGACCTTCTATGCTGAAAACTCAAATATTACTACTGACTTTGTGGGAGCCGCTGACACGAGTATTGGTTCATCAGGAACGTATCTCAACTTCGTAGACGGGCTTGTATTTGATGTATTGTCATCTAGTAATATTGTAATTGACTCTTTAACTTGCTATATAGGAAGTGCTGGAAATATCTTCGTGAATGTAGAAGATAGTGGTGGAAATATAGTCGGATCTACTATTGTTGTAATAGATTCTGCTATGTTCACAGCGACTGGAGGAGTTGTTCGTATTCCTGTAGGGATTAGTGTGCCTCCAGGTACAGGCTATCAAATCAATGCTGATGGTACAACTGTCGCGAATATTCTTCGAAATAACAGTGGTGCTGTCTATCCTTATACAGATGGAAATGGAAATGTATCTATTACAGGAGCCATTAATGCCCTTGCAGGATACTATTACTTCTTCTATGACTGGCAAGTTTCAGTTCCTGGTTGTGCAAGTGAGCGTGTAGCTGTAGATGTATACCTCGCAAGAGATGTATTCGAGCCAAACGATGTAACGCCTGCAGTGCTTCCAAGCTTTGGTACCAACCGAAACGCCTATATCTGTGATGCTGCGGATGTAGACTTGTTTGAGATTGTGGTAACAGCTGACGAGCCTAATGTTCGTATCTCGCTTACAGGAGAAACTGATGCGATGGCAGTGAGCCTGATGAATGCAGGTATGACAACCATTGTTTCGGGTACAAATGCTATAGATGATATCGTATTGATAGCAAATTCCTTAGCAGCGGGTACATATGTAATCGAGGTTCAGGGAGGTACAGGCTATGTTGCTTCTGATGGATACAACCTCCGCGCACAACATAGTGATCAGCCTTTCCAGATTCGTACAGACATAGACGAAGATATGTTCAATGAGTCTCTTAGCTTGTATCCTAACCCAAATACGGGTAGTTTCTTTGTGAAGTTTACAATGGATGCTTCTGTAGAGATGGATATCCTTGTTGTGGATATGTATGGCAAGTCAGTCCTTCGTACAAATCGTCGAACCAATACAGGAGAGAACTTGATTGAACTCGACTTAGGCGAAGTAGCTGCTGGATTGTACTTTATTGAATTGATGGTAGATGGACAAAAGTTTGCGAAGCGCGTACAAGTGACTCGTTAGTAAGTCTTTGTTTCTCATAGATATACAAAAGTCGCCTCCCTTATGGGAAGGCGACTTTTGCTTTTTCATATATAGAGAGGTTATTGCTTCATAATCTTTACGAATTGCCCTTTAAAACTGAGGTAATAGAAACCTGGAGCAAGGGAGGAGAAGTCAATGCTGGAAGGAATCTCGGAAGCTTGAAATACTACTTTCCCTTGACTGTTGGTGAGCTTTATGGGGAACTCCCGCTCATTACTAGGCATATCAATCGAGATATATTCTGTTGTAGGGTTCGGGTAGATGGAGTAGCTACTATGGCTATCAAGGAAGTTTACTGCAATGATATTCGAATAGGTAATACTTCCATCATTATCTGTTTGGCGAAGGCGATAGTAGTTGAGCCCTTTGACAGGTTGTTGATCCTGAGATTCGTAGGTGTTGGCCGAACCTGAAGCATTGTTATTACGGATAAAATCAATGCTGGAGAAGCTACGTCCGTCAATACTCTTTTCCAAGGTAAAACTATGATGGTTTTGCTCACTTGCTGTTGCCCATGTCAATAGGATGTAGTCATCTATGGCCTGACCCGAAAAGTGGAGCAATTCAACAGGTAACGGTTGGCTTGTAAGCGTAACGAAACCGTAGCCTGAACCATCGCCCCCACCGAATTTTTGGGCATTGGCAAGGAGGCATAAACTAAGGAGAGATATACTGATGATGAATCGTTTCATTATTTTATTTGTTTAGAGTGGGTTGGATAAGAAGAGATTAGTTGGCTGTTCTGACGAATCGTGCACCATCGTCTTGTATAATTGTATTGTAGTAGGAAGAATTGACTCTACGGCTAGATACATATCCATTGGTATGAAGATTCGTGGTAGGATAGATGAAGCCTCCTCCTCTATACCCAACAGCAATGTTCTCGGTTACACGGGTGCCGATAAAAGCACCAGGCCAGTTAGGCGTATTGGCGTATCCATCTGCTTCTAGTACGCCGTCTCCATGTTCTCCTGTATATTGGCGTCCCATTGTATGGCCTACAGATACGACTCGTTCCCAGGCATTGCCACTTAATTCCATGATGCCCCATACAGACGCTCCCGAACTTACCCGACCTGTATTGGCTGGGTTGGCTGCGAAGATTCCTACACGTGCGATGGTTGTCATATTTTGTGAACCTGAACGTACCCAAACATTGCCCGAAACCCCATCTGCCGAATATCCACTCGCAATACCTTCACTAGGGAGGGATAGGTTCGATTGTGTGAAGTTGTCGGATAGGTCTGCATTGGCATTGCCCCAAGCATATTCTCCCGCAACAGGCATCTCGAATCCTCTACAAGCCTTCTCAAATTCCAATTCCGACATAGGTCGTAAGGCTGCCCAATCGGCATAGGCTGCTGCACGTACCCAATCGCAATATACATAAGGGAGGTGAGGCTCAGTCGTTGTATACGTTCCTGCTGTTTCGCTTATCCCGAATCGACTTGTTGCGATGGTAGCACCAAAGAATGGATAGTAGTTAGAGGTATCTGCGATGGTTGTTTGTTGTGCAGGCGTACTACAATTGAGCATGTCTACCACTTGTTGTTGGGTCATTTCATACTTCATACAATAGAACGCATCGAATCCTTTAGGGAAAGCCGCAGGCAATGTTTGGGCACTGACATCATTGAAGTCATCTCCCGAATCCCCTAAACAACCACATCCGCCTACAACGTGCATATTCGATCCGTTATTATTGCCTAAGCTGCCTGCTGCTCCTCCCCCTAGGGTAATAGCCGCTTCGCTGGTTACTTGGAAGGGATTGCCAGAAGAACCCTCCTCAAAATTGCCATATATTTGCCCTGCATCCGTTTGCCCATCGCCTAAGTAGTATGAGCCTTGTGGGACATATACCATTTCTATGGCAAATACCTTTATATCGACCGTATTGATAGAGAGCAATCCATCTTGTCCATAATTCCATTGTAGGCGTGTATTGACAAAATTCGTTGTTCCATCACCATTAGCCGAACGATAAATGAATGCGCCCTTTCCATCAGCAGGGGTTGAGATGCTAGAACCAGCAGGAGCCGTATGCCCATCATTGGAGCCATCCACATAGTTGAGGCTTGCATGCTGCCATGCCCCTGTTGCGTTTACGTCTTTATACTTGATGAAGATCCATGCCGCGTCCCAATTCTCGGTATCGCGCCAACTGTTCTCCCAACTAATGTCAAATTGTATCTGAGCGGTTTGGCCAATATTGTCAATAGAGGCGATCTGGATATTGCTGACTTGGAGGTTATTTGCAGATACTGCCTGCATAGACAACATCCAAAGGAGGGATATGATAAGTATGTGAGTGAATCGTTTCATGAGTTTGTCTGTTTATTAGGAGATGTAGTACGAGGGGGAAAGGTCAGGGAGGGAGGGGGATTTTTCTTGGTTGGGGAGGATCGTAGGTAAATCTGTTGTATTATATGGGGATGCTCACTATTGTGGAGGAAGACCTCAATATTTATATCTTTGCTCCTCCTAATTATGTGATTGAACGTGCATTTTTTGAGGAAAGTGTTTCTTGCACTTCATAGGAAAACTAGTAGAAGAAGCACATTTATAAAACATCAAGGCTCCCTTACAATAGGGAGCCTTGGTGTTTACATATACTATTGTTCATCCTTAAGCCTCTGAACAATCTTCGCCATAGCTTCAAGGGGGATTTGTAAATCTTCTGCCAAGGTAGTAAGTGGGGTATTCTCCTGAATTTTTATGTTGATATAAGTAATGAAGAGTTCCCATTTATCGTCTACTAAAGAGAGCAACATGGCAGCTTTGTCCTTGTCTAGTTCGCCTGGCCCTTCCCCGAATGTATCCTCCGATTGAACCTTAGGATCTATATGATTATCAGGTTTACGTATCATAGCTTTTGGATGAGCTTTATGACTGTCTCAATGGGCATTTGTAAGCTCTTTGCAATGGTGGAAATAGGCGTATTAGTGCTAAGCTTTAATTGTATATAGGTCAGTAGCGTTTTCTCTCTTCCCTGTATTAAAGCACTTTGTAGACCGTCTACCTGTCCTTCTGCATGCCCCTCCTGAAACCTAGGGTCTTTATGGATGTCAAATGTCAATGGCATTATGTATCTTTTCTTATAAATCCTTTTAGGCGACTTTCAGAGATTCTTAGTTTTTTTGCAATAGTAGATATGGAGAGATTGGCATCTAGCTTTGCTTGTATGTAGGCCTTTATATGGGATCTAAATAGTTTGTCAAAACCATATTGGAGAGCCTGGATAATGATACCAGTTTCTCTATCATCATTCTTCTTCTCAGCAAACTCAATCCCCTCCTGAAACCTAGGATCTTTATGAATGTTAAATGTCAATGGCATCTATTTCCCTTTATTCTCTTTTATAAGGTTGATTAATCGTTCTACAGGTATATTAAGTCTTTTTGCAATGGCTGATAAAGATCTTTGTTTATCTAGGTTAGATTGTATGTAATCAACCAAAACCTTATCAATTCCATATTGTAGTACTTTGCTTAGTATCCCTGTTTCTCCTTCTTGTTCTCCCTCTTGAAACCTAGGATCTTTATGAATATCAAAAACCAATGGCATAGTTTTGCGAATTTTGGTTACGGTGTATTGTAAGTTACGCTTTTGGGCTAAAATTTCCAATTGTTGTGCACATTTGTCGAAACGGCCAATATTGCCTTTACACAAGACAAGTATCCGTTGCAAGATCTTCTCAATAACACTTTCATTTTCCTCTTTGCCAAAATTCGTGAGGATGCCCATAACGACAGCCTCGGGAGTTTCGGCTTCAAGGAAAAGAGCGTAGGGGTATGTTTTTAGGGAATAGACAGCAAAGGTTCGGCTATGATTGGGAGGGGTGCGTTTCATACGGGTCGGATGGGCATTGCCAATATAAAATACATATTGGTGTACCTTATATTGGATACCAAACTTACTCCAGATAAGCCCCTTGTACATATGCATCCTCACAAACATATTCGGATCATCCTCCGTTTGGAATTCAATGTGTAGGATGTCCGTCATGCCATCAATGCTGACCTTTGCTAGAAAATCAGGCCTTCTCTCAATGGTCTTTTGCAGCTCCAAGGTCAGCGGCTGCACTTCCTCAATATTCAACTTGAGGAGGGTCTTGACCAAGCCCAATGAGAAAAGGTGAATGTTTTCTTTTATGATTTTATCATAATCATGCATACAATTTACCTTAAAGAGTGAAGGAATTGTATGTCGAATCGGAGGCAATTCAAGGGGGCTTATACCTATATTAGTCGACAAAACGCTTCGAGCATCAACACCTAAACGCAACTTTTTTTAAACTTTTTTGTAAAGGCTTGATAATGAGGGGTTCCATCAGAGCTTAGAGACCCTCGTATCCCTTGATTTTATGCGTGCAGGTAAAATATACAAATGGAGACCCTCATGTGCCCACTTCGACAGGTAAAATAGGCACATGTAGGTCTCCACCTATACAGTTTGCATGGTAAAATGGGTAGATGTAGGTCTCCATCTATACAGTTTGCACGGTAAAATGGGCACATGTAGGTCTCCACCTATAGAGTTTGCATGGTAAAATGGGCACATGTAGGTCTCCACCTATACAGTTTGCACGGAAGAATAGGTACATGTAGGTCTCCACCTATAGAGTTTGCACGGTAAAATGGGCACATGTAGGTCTCCACCTATACAGTTTGCACGGTAAAGTGGGCACATGTAGGTCTCTACCTATACATTTTACCTGTCTGACCTTTTTGGGGGGAAATCTCCCCCCTTATTTATTCCCCAATTATTGCAGAGACCTTTGTTTTAGGGTATCTTCGGATAGAGCAATTAGGGCAATGAAGGAACCTATACCCATTGCCCAAAGAGATACATATAGGCCAATGATAGAACACAGCATTTTCCATGAAATGGTATTCATCCAAGGAGGGACATTCGAGTTGGGGGCAACTCCCGAACAAGAAGGCGCGTGGAACAGAGAGTTTCCTATGCATACCGTCGAATTGGATAGCTACTACCTCGCAAAGTATCCTATTACGTTCGCCCAATATGATGCCTATTGCAAGCTAACAGGCAATGCCTTGCCCAATGACCGAGGGTGGGGGAGAGGCAAGCGACCTGCTATTCATATCAGTTGGTACGATGCCATATTATACTGCAACTGGTTGAGCGAACAAGTAGGCCTCAATCCCTGCTACCAAATTCATACGAACATCATAGACACAAACAATATCTGTGAGGAGGACGAACGAAAATGGTTAGTCGAATGCGACTTTACCCAAGACGGATTTCGCCTACCTACTGAGGCCGAATGGGAATATGCCGCCCGTGAAAGAGGGAAAAGGCAGCTATTGGGCAATGGCAAATCAATCGCTGATCCCGAGGAAATAAACTTCAATCCCAAATGGGAATATTCCTACAGGAAGGAGGGGATTTACCGCGCCCAAACCGTTCCCGTAGGCAGCTTCCCACCCAATGCTTTGGGACTCTATGAGATGAGCGGAAATGTAACAGACTGGTGTTGGGATTGGTGCGGAACGTACCCCCAAGAATCCGTCTCCAATCCACGAGGCGCACAACAAGGCTTTGCACGTGTTCGACGAGGAGGCGCGTGGAACTTTCCTGCCACGGCCGCCCGTACCGCCTTCCGACTTCGCGCCAATCCCGCACAAGGAGGCAAGAGTTTGGGCTTTCGCCTTGCCCGAACCTTCCTTCCCTAAACATTGACCTACACATTCCCCTTGCATGCCCAATTTGCCTTTACTACCTTCGTAACATGAGAACAGGAACCGAGCCCATACGTGTATTCATCCTCTATTCGAATCAAGATACCCAAAGGAAGGAGCACTTAGTAAAGGCCTTAAAGCCTCTTATTAGAGAGCAAATCATAACGCTTGAGTTTGATACGCATTTACCGAGTGGTATACAGTGGGATCATGAGACGAAAGCCCGCCTAAAGGCTCCTGATATTATTATTCCTTTATTGAGCAAAGCCTCCTTGGGCTCGCATGCCTTTCATAATGAAGAGATGACGCAGCTATTCCTTGGCAACTGTGCAGGTACCTACTTTCTCCTGCCGATTGTAGTAGAGGAGTGTGAGTGGAAGCAGACGCGTTTTAACGGACTAAGTGCCCGCATTATATGGGAGGAGGTAGAACTTGATGATATTCGAGCCAAGGTACGAAGCAAAGCAATTGAGAGGCAGTATGCAGATAAGGTTCGTAAGGAGCGCAAGCGATTGCTGAAATCCGTTGTGACCGCAGATAGTGCAAATATCCGTATTCAAATGCTTGCTAAAGGCACCTTTGTATCATTTCGAAGTGATTTCCATATCAAACACTTCGAATTTATCTCGCCTAACATTTACATCATAAAAATAAAAAGCGTAGGCTACTTAACCAATCTCTATTTTTCTGTCAAATACCGTATAGATGCTAGGGATGACTTTGAACTACTAGACGCGTCGTAACTGAGGGATATTAAGGAAGTTACCCCCAAACATCCAACTACACATTTCCCTTGCGTCCCTAATCCACCTTTCTTATTTTCGTAACATGAAAACGGGAACCGAGCCCATACGCGTATTCATTGCCTATTCACGCCAAGACAAAGACCTATTAGACCGCTTGCTAAAGGTGTTAAAAACCCTCATTCGTAAGGGTATAATAGAAGTGTGGCACGATGGTAGAATACCGGTAGGCTCCGAATGGGACAAAGAAATCAAAGACCAACTCAATTCCACAGATATTATTGTTCCTTTGTTAAGTGCCGATTCCTTAGCATCCGATTATTTCCATGATGATGAGATGAAACCCGCCTTTATCCGTTACTATGCAGGTACCTGCTGTATTATTCCCGTAGTCTTGAATTACTGTGGGTGGGAAGATACACGCTTTGAATCCATCCAGTTGCTTCCCCTTCTACCAAGCAATAAGAAGTTTCTACCTTTATCAGACTGGGATAATTATGATAAAGCTTTTAATGAGATACGTAAAGAGATACGGTCTAAGGCAAAGGATATGCGAGCTGAACGTAAGAGGGAGTATGAAGAACACCTTCAGGCTATAGAAAGAGAGAAGGAACGTAAGCGGCAAGAACAAAGAGAACGCGAAAAACGCGAGTCAGAACAAAGACGCTTAGCAGAAGTTAAAGTAAAACAAACCATCTTCCTTCAAAATCTCATGTCTGATATGGTTTTAGTAAAAGGTGGTACCTTCGAGATGGGGGCAACAGAAGAGCAAGCGAATGTTTGGGGAGATGCCGAACCTGTTCGGCAAGTAACCCTTGATAGCTACTATATTTCCAAGTATACGGCCATTTTTGAGCAGTATGATTCCTTTTGTAAAGCGACAGGTAAAGGGAAATCTAGCGACGAAGGCTGGGGGCGTGATAAACATCCTGTGATTTTTGTAAGCTGGTATGACGCAATAGAATACTGTAATTGGCTGAGTGAACAGTCGGGTTTGACTCCCTGCTATCGGATAGATAAGTCAGTAAAGGATGTGAATAATAAGAGTGCTTATGACAACTTAAAGTGGGTTGTGCAATGTGATTTTAGTGTGGATGGCTTTCGTTTACTGACCGAGGCAGAATGGGAATATGCCGCACGAGAAAGGGGGGAGAAGGTACGTTTTGGTAACGGCAAGAACGTAGCTGACCCTAAGGAAATAAATTTCGACCCAACTCGAAAGTATTCTTATAGTGTAGTGGGGGAGTATCGTAGATGTACAGTTCCAGTGGATAACTTTGCTCCCAATAGCCTAGGCGTACATAATATGAGTGGGAATGTGTGGGAGTGGTGTTGGGATTGGTATCGTGAGTATAGTAGTGAGTTTGTGAGTAATCCTAAAGGGGCTAACAGCGGTACTTGCCGCGTTCTTCGTGGTGGTGGCTGGAACGGCTATGCGGAACGTCTGGAGGTCTCGTATCGCAGTTGGGGCTACCCTGTTAACCGCTACCGTAGTGGCGGTTTCCGCCTTGCGAGGACTTTTATTTAAAACTAGTTGTCATTTCTAAGCCAAGAGGTGTAATCTTCTTGCTCCTTGAATCCCCCTATCTTATTTTCGCAATAAACCAATCGTATAACCCTTATCAGTCATATGGCACTAAATAATATGGTTCTTATCCAAGGCGGTATCTTCGAAATGGGGGCAACTGAAGAGCAAATGAATGTTTGGAGAGTGGCTAAACCCGTTCATCAAGTAAGCTTGTATAGCTACTATCTATCAAAATATGCCGTCACTTTTGAGCAATATGATGCCTTCTGTGAAGCGATAGGGCGAGAGAAGCCTAGTGATATGGGCTGGGGGAGAGGGATGCGTCCTGCAATCAACATAAGTTGGTGTGACGCAATAGAATATTGCAATTGGTTGAGTGAGCAATATGGTTTGGAGCCTTGCTACCAAATTGATAAAGCTGCCAAGCACCCCAATAATAGTGAGCTCCCAGCCGTGTTTGCCTTTTGGGTGTATAACGCAAATGGGTTTCGTTTGCCAACAGAAGCGGAATGGGAGTATGCAGCACGGGTTCAGGGGAAGAAAATATTATTTGGCAATAGCCAGAATATAGCTGACCCTGAAGAGATAAACTTTGATCCGTCTGAGAAATACCCCTATAGTATAGATGGAATTGGGCGAGCTTGTACCGTTCCTGTGGATAGTTTTAACCCTAATGATTTAGGTTTATTCAATATGAGTGGAAATGTCTGGGAGTGGTGCTGGGATTGGTATGATGAGTATAGCGAGGAGACACTTATCAATCCTAAAGGGCCTAAGAGCGGAACATTCTGTGTGATACGTGGAGGATCTTGGTTCGATGATGCAGAAAGCCTTGAAGTGTCTAATCGTGGTAGAGCCTCTTTCAATGATTGTAATGACCTTACTGGTTTCCGTCTTGCAAGGACTCTTATTTAAAACTAATCGTATAACCCTTATCATACATATGGCACTAAATAATATGGTTCTTATCCAAGGCGGCACCTTCGAGATGGGGGCAACGGAAGAACAAATAGAAGATTGGAATAATGTCCCCGTTCATCAAGTCACTCTTGATAGCTATTATATTTCCAAATATACGGTCACTTTTGAACAATATGATGCTTTTTGTGAAACTACAGGAAGGAAGAAACCTAGTGATGAAGATTGGGGGCGTGGGAAACGCCCTGTGATATATGTAAACTGGTATGATGCAGTAGAATATTGCAATTGGTTAAGCGAGCAATTTGGTTTGACTCCTTGCTATCAGATAGATAAGTCTGTAGAGGATGCGAATAATAAGACTGATCGAGACAAGTTAAAGTGGGCAGTACAATGTGATTTTGGGGTAGATGGCTTTCGTTTACCGACGGAAGCAGAATGGGAGTATGCCGCAAGAGGCAGAGGACAGAAGATCCGTTTTGGGAATGGCAAGAATACAGCGAATCCTAAGGAGATGAATTTTTATAGTCCAGTAGTGAAGCACCGTAAATATACAGTCTTAGTAGATAGCTTGACTCCTAATATTTTAGGCTTATACAATATGAGCGGGAATGTATGGGAGTGGTGCTGGGATTGGCATAGTGCGTATAGTAGTGAGCCTGTGCGTAATCCTAAGGGAGCTAGTAGCGGTACTTCCCGTGTGCTGCGTGGAGGTAGCTGGGGCAACGATGCGGAGTACCTTGAGGTCTCGGATCGCATTAGTGGCTATCCCGATCGGCGCAATCGTTACCTTGGTTTCCGCCTCGCAAGGACTTTTATTGAAAACTAATACTCATTTCTAATTCAAGAGGAGTAATCTTCTTGCACACCCAATGAGCCTTTCTTATTTTCGTAACATGAAAACGGGAAGCGAACCCATACGCGTATTCATTGCCTATTCACGCCAAGACAAAGACCTATTAAACCGTTTGCTAAAGGTGTTAAAAACCCTCATTCGTAAGGGAATAATAGAAGTATGGCATGATGGTAAAATACCTATAGGCTCCGAATGGGACAGAGAAATCAAAGCCCAACTTAATTCCGCCGATATAATTGTCCCATTATTAAGTGCTGATTCTTTAGCCTCCGATTATTTCCATGATGATGAGATGCAACCCGCTTTTATCCGCTATTATGCAGGTACCTGCTGTATTATTCCCGTAGTTTTGAACTATTGTGGTTGGGAGGATACACGCTTTGAATCCATTCAATTACTTCCCCTTCTACCAAGTAATAAGAAGTTTCTACCTTTATCAGATTGGGATAACTATGATAAAGCCTTTAATGAGATACGTAAAGAGATACGGGTTAAGGCAAAGGGTATGCGAGCTGAACGTAAAAGGAAGTATGAAGAACATCTTCAGGCTATAGAAGCAGAGAAGGAACGCAAACGAAAAGAGGAAGAACGCATAGCACGAGAAAAACGCGAGGCAGAGGCTAGAAAGATAGCAGAAGCAGAGTCACGTTTACGGGCTATAGAAGCGGAGAAGGAACGCAAACGAAAAGAGGAAGAGCGCATAGCACGAGAAAAACGCGAGGCAGAGGCTAGAAGGATAGCAGAAGCAGAGTCACGTTTACAGGCTATAGAAGCAGAGAGGGAGCGCAAACGAAAAGAGAAAAAGCGTATAGAACGGGAAAAACATGAGGCAGAAATAAAAAAAGCCAAACGAGTTGCTCTCCACCAGCGGCTCATGTCCGATATGGTTCTAGTCAAAGGGGGGATCTTTGATATGGGAACGATAGAGAAAAAAACATATTTTGGGATAAAAAGAAAGGTCGCTCGTCGAGTAACCCTTGATAGCTATTATATCTCCAAATATGCAGTTACTTTTGCTCGATATGATGTCTTTTGTGAGGTCACAGGCAGGAAGAAGCCTAGTGATTCAGATTGGGGACGGGGGAAACATCCTGTAATTAATGTACATTGGTATGACGCAGTAGAATACTGCAATTGGTTAAGCGAACAGTCGGGTTTAACGCCTTGCTATCAGATAGATAAATCTGTAAAGGATGTGAATAATAAGAATGATTATGACGATTTAAAGTGGGTTGTACAATGCGACTTTAGTGTGGATGGCTTTCGTCTACTGACTGAAGCAGAATGGGAGTACGCCGCAAGAGGGAGGGGGCAGAAGGTACGTTTTGGGAATGGCAAAAACATAGCTGACTCTAAGGAAATGAATTTTGATGCGACTCGGAAGTATTCTTATAGTGTGGAGGGGGAGTATCGTGGACGTACCGTTCCTGTGGATAGTTTTTCTCCCAATGGTCTAGGCTTATACAATATGAGTGGAAATGTATGGGAGTGGTGCTGGGATTGGTTTGATACGTATAGTAGTGAGTCTGTACGTAACCCTAAGGGAGCTAGTGGCGGTACTCTCCGTGTACTACGTGGTGGTAGCTGGGGCAGCAATGCGGAGAGCCTAGAGGGCTCGTTTCGTCTTAGGGACGATCCCGATAGCCGCAGCATTTACAGCGGTTTCCGCCTTGCGAGAACTCTTATTGAAAACTAATCCTCATTTCTAAGTCAAGAGGTGTAATCTTCTTGCACACCCAACCAGCCTTTCTTATTTTCGTAACATGAAAACGGGAACGGAACCCATACGTGTATTCATTGCCTATTCACGCCAAGACAGCGAGATGAAAGACCGTCTCTTGAAGGCACTTTATCCCCTCATCCGTAGGGAGTTAATAACGGTTTGGCATGATGGAAAAATCCCGTTCGGTAAAGAATGGGAAGCAGCCATAGAAGGTGAATTAGCGAATGCAGATATCATTATGCCACTATTGAGTGTAGATTCACTTTACTCATACTATTTTTCTGATAAGGAAATGACAACAGCTTTCGAGCGTGAGCGAGAGGGAGAGTGTTGGATCATTCCTATTCTTTTACGTGCGTGTCCTTGGAAGTTCTCTCGTTTCTCAAAGATACAAATGTTGCCACTTGATGCTGAGCAAAAAAGGCTTAAAGCCGTAAGTAAATGGGTGGATGAGGATAGTGCTTTTACGCAAATTGTGGAGGTGGTGGGAGATTGGGTGCTTGAAAAACGAGGGGGAGAGGCTAGAAAGATAGCGGGAGAAGAAGCACGTTTAAGGGTCATAGAAACAGAAAAGGAGCATAAAGGTAAAGAACAAGAACGAATAGCACGAGAGAAACGTGAAGCGGAGGCTAGAAGAATATCGGAGTTTAAAGTGGAGAAGGAACGTAAACTGCAAGAACAAATAGAACGAGAAAAACGCGAAGTAGAACAACGACGTTTAGCAGAAGCTAAAAGAGCCAGACAAACCGCCTTTCTCCAAAACCTCATGTCCGATATGGTCTTAGTAAAAGGTGGCATCTTCGAAATGGGGGCAACGGAAGAACAAACAGATATTTTGGGGCGTGCCAAACCTGTTCATCAGGTGACCCTTGATAGCTATTATATCTCCAAATATGCAGTTACTTTTGCCCAATATGATGTCTTCTGCGAAGTAACAGGAAGAGAGAAACCTAGTGATTCAGACTGGGGCCGTGGGAAACATCCTGTGATTTATGTAAACTGGTATGACGCAGTAGAATACTGCAATTGGCTAAGTGAGCAATCAGGTTTGGCTCCTTGCTATCAGATAGATAAGTCTGTAAAGGATGTGAATAATCACAATGACTATGACAAGTTGAAGTGGGTTGTAAAATGTGACTTTAGTGTGGATGGCTTTCGCTTACCAACCGAAGCAGAGTGGGAATCTGGAGCACAAGGGACGGGGCAGAAGATACGTTTTGGGAATGAGAAGAATATATGGGAGTGGTGTTGGGATTGGGATGGCGAGTATAGCAGTGGGTCAGTACATAACCCTAAGGGAGCTCGTAGCGGTACTCTCCGTGTACGTCGTGGCAGCGGTGTGGAGCCTCTATTTTTCTTGTTTCGCCTTATTTTCAATCCCGTGGGCGGCTACCGTAGTTACGGTTTTCGCCTTGCGAGGACTCTTATTTAACTTTTAGATTTTTTACCTTTTTACCCTTTGGAAAGCTGCCTTTTGGGGGCTCCCTTAGAGGCCGTAAGGCAAGTAAGCCCCAAAGGCGGAGCCTAAGGGGTATACGAAGCCGTGGCGGCCTCTGAGGGACGCGGGTTGGCGCGCGTTATATGGGTAGGAGGGGGCTGGTGAGGAGGAGTAAAGGGAAGGAGAAGCCTAATGGGTAACCCCTAATCTGCGAGATGTCCCCGAATGTTCCAGTTGATGTTGGTGGCTTGGTTGGTGCGCTCACGGAAGGTGATCCATTGGTTGTCGGAGTCTGAGCGGAGCCAATCCCCATTCGCATTCGCAGGGCCTGGGTCGCACCCAATCGTGTTCATAGGCGTATTATGGGTCACTTGGACGCATATCCAGATGTCCTCACCCGTAATATCAATAGGCGTAGGCAGGGTATGCGTATTCCATGCAGGAGCCGAAACCTCATTGGTAATCTCCTGAAAATAAAGCAAATCCCCTGTGTCCGTATCCGTATTGGCACCAAATACCCGTACCTCACATCGGGTGGGGAGGTTAAGGAGGAAGAACTCCACCTCATTCAGTTGGCGGCCTTGGAAGGCAGAGGTAATGGAGGCAGGGAAACGAGCCGCAGCCTCATGCGTACCCGTAGGGAGTAGGGGCGCATTGACGGCAGGGCCATCATGATGGAGCTCTGCATCAGTGATGACAGGCTCTTCTGTGCAGGAAGTCATGCACACACAAACAAGGCAAAGGAGGAAAAGGAAGGATCGTATCATGCTCATATGTGATAAATCTATAGCGTTTGGCCAACTAAGATAGGCAAAAAATAGGGATTCACGAGGGCTTTTGGTATCTTAGTATAGGGCAATAAAGAGAGCCTCACATTCAGACTAAGTACATATTATATGCGGCAGATTGCAATTTCGGATATTCACGGCCACGTGAAGACCTTCCGAACAATGGTGGAGAAGGTAGTTCAATTAACCCATGAAGATGAACTCTACTTACTAGGGGATTATATAGACCGAGGCCCTGATTCGAAGGGCGTAATCGACTATATCCTCCAACTCAAACAGGCGGGCTATACCGTCAGATGTTTACGTGGAAACCATGAAGAGATGATGCTACAGGCGCGTTGGTCGGAGCGATACCATGATATGTGGACTCACAATGGCGGACAAGCAACCCTGAGGAGCTTTCGGGTATTGAACTCCCTCAAGGAAATCCCCGAACGTTATTGGTGGTTCCTCGATAAGCTCGAATACTATATTGAGCTAGATGACTATTTCTTGGTACATGCAGGCTTTGACTTTCGCCTATATGATCCCTTTAATGTGGAGGAGAAAGAAGCCTGCAATGGGATGCTATGGATACGTCCGTGGACTTGGTACAATCGGGTAGATGAAGAGCTATTGGAGGGGAAGATGATTGTACATGGGCATACTCCCACAGCCGAACTAGAGATTCGACGGCAGCTTCGTAAGCAGCCCCAACCCATCCTTTGCATCGACAATGGAGCCTACTATAGCCGTAGCATCGGCAAAGGCCAATTGTGTGCTTTCGACCTCACCAACAAAGCCCTAATGTTTTTGCCTGTAAGCGAAGATCCCATCTATTATTACAGCTTCTAGGCAAGGAAAGATCTTGCACAAGATTCTACGGTTCATCCCAAGATTTGAACGATTCGTGCAGGACACCAACCCCAAGCCTCAAATTTTAACTATCATTGCATCACAGGATAAAATTCTGGAATTACAAGAGCAAGGGTCAGGGTTGATTCACTCAGAGAGTTCGAGTCCCCTGGCTTTTTTTATGTCCTTTTGTGAGATAAAGTTGGGGAGGTGGGGGTTTATGTGTACCTTCGAATAGCACAATAGCTGCAATCACAATTCGGACAATCCTAACATATTCTCAGAAATTCGGTAGATGGTACAGCAAGGCAACATAGAGAAGTACATACGGTGGGGGTTATTCGCTGTATTGTACCTAGGCTTACTCTACCTATGTGGCCGCTTCTGGGGGCTTCATCAGGAATTGGCCGACTTACACCAGCAAGATGAAGTAGAGGCTTCTTATGAGGGCAATGATTGGGTGATATGGGTGGATGGCGAAAATGGAGTGGAGGCCAAACATACCCATCCCCTCGTAACGCATTCCTCCCCGAATCCCCAAGAGCTCGTCCAGCCAGGCGATATCCTTCGCAAAATCGACTACAACGACATATACAAGGTTCGCACCGTCAATACCATCATCGAATCCGCCCCTCCCGATAAGATCTTTATCTTTCAGATCAGTCGGAAGAATGCCACTAAGCTAGGCGAAGAAGAGGTGTTAAACCTATTCGTGGTAAATGGTGCGCGTCTGTCGTTTACCTTCAATGGCAATGGCATATTGTGGCAATTGATTGTGTGGGTAGTGGGAATTGCCAGCTTTGTGGCCTTGTTGATTCTGCTCATCCTATTTCCCATTGTGCGGAGCAATTGGCGGGATTATCTGCCCCTATTGTTTATTGCCCTATTGGCCGTATGCTTCTTCCTCCTCCAATTGATTCGCTACGGCTATATACTCGTCTCAGACGACTTGGCCTACCTATCCTTTGAGAAGGGCTTCCTGATGGCCTATGTAGGCTTATTGTTTACCTATGGCATCCAATACGTCTACTTCAAAGCCCGCCAACGTCGCTTATGGGTTATGTTACCCTCTATCCTAGGAGGAGGCTTCTTTATGCTGATGTTTGGGCGCATCCTCTTCGTTACCGATCAACTCCGCATCTATATAGACCTGATTGAGTCCTATAGCCTGATGTTCTTCCTGCTGCACTTCTTAGTAGCATTGGGCTTGTCCTTCGCACGAGGAGGCAGCCGAACCCTTTGGCAATACCTACAAGGAATTTTGGTTGGATCAGCCGCTTTGGTATGCCTGCTCTATTACGCCACTTGGGGCGAAACCAACCATGCCTATAAGGCCAGTCATGAAGTACTGTTGATGGTCTTTAGCGGATTGAGCTTCTTCCCCTTGATTCACTCCACCGCCTTCCAATTGCAGTTTGGTAAGGTGAGCTTCGTCCTTACGCAGACCATACAGTATATCATCTTTTTCGCGGTAACCATCTTCGCCTACCTCATCCTATCGCAGGTATTCGAATACCTATTGGGGAACAACCCCTATCGCGGCCTACTCGAAATAATTAGTTTGGTATTGGTGATGATGCTTTTTCGGGGGGTATACAATTCCAATGAGAGACGCTTCCGACCCTACTTCATCTCTACCCAACAGCAAAAGACGGAAGAGATTAAGGCCTTCATTGCCCGCATCCCTCAATATACCGCTTCGGATCGGCTGACGGATGATTTGAAGGAGCAATTGGGCACCTACTTCCAAACGGATGCCGTAGAACTCTGGTGGAAGGAGCGTCAATTTGGTGCAGGAGCCTTGCCACAACGTGAAGAAATCTATTCGATCTTGGCGAATGCAAGAAGCATTTGGGCGCGCAATAAGGAGTTATCACCCTTCCGATTCGAGGGGGAACTAACACGAGAAGTAAACCAATCGCCTTATGTATTGGTCTGCCCCGTCAGTGTCAATGAATCCATCTATGGGCTATTGTTATTGGGCAATAAACGTAGAGGGGTATACAACCTCTCCGATGTCGAACTCATCGCCCAATTGATCCAGCAGACCCAATTGACCCTAAACGTACTCCAATTGGTCAATCGCGAAAAGGAACTCCTCCAACAAACTTACGAGGCCAACCTTACTGCGCTTCGTTCGCAAATCAACCCTCATTTCCTCTTCAATACCCTCAACACCATCTCAGCCCTCATCCATGACTCGCCCGACTTGGCAGAGGAGGCCATTGAGAAGCTTGCCTTCATTTTCCGATACACCCTCAAAGTATCCAGCCAAAACCTTGTGAGCTTTGAGAATGAGATGAAGTTGGTGAAGACCTACCTCGACATCGAGAAGATTCGATTTGGCGATCGATTGAAGCTAGACTTGGATATAGAGTCGAACAGCCTCTCGGCCGAGATACCCGCCTTCGTTATCCAAACCCTCATAGAGAATTGTGTGAAGCATGGGGTATCTAAGAATATAGGCAAAGGCCTGATTAGCATCCAAGGCTATCGGGAAGAAGACGAATTGATTTGCCATGTGTTCGACAATGGACCAGGCATTGACCCTGAACGCATTACCAAAGGCACAGGGCTGAACAATATCCTCGCCCGATTGGAGAATATCTATGGCTCCAATCAGCATATCAAGTTTGAGAATACAGGTGAAGGAACCCTCGTTACCATGCGTGTCCCGATTCATCCCCCACCCAAATAATTGACTGCCAGCCCTGCCCACGCTTAAATCCCTTCTTCCGTTTATGGAAGAAAGCGTGATCTTATGCCTCATACCCACGATAACGACCAACAACACGACCAGCAGCATACCCACCAACAGGAGCATAACGAAGGAGGGCATTCCCTATTTCCGCCAGCCTTCAATCTAGGGGGCGATAGCAATCCCAATCCTATCCAACGACAGGAGACCATCAATATGCCGCCTACTACTGTGACGGCCTATACAGGAGATTCCGTAGAGTCGAGCATCTCCAACCTTGATCGGATGCGGGGGCAAGGGGCAGGAGCCAATTCGATGACAGCCAGTTATACCGATGAGGCCATCGAACGAAACACCACCGATCCCAGCCAACGACTCCCTTTTAATGATAGCGGTTGGGATGCCAATGAGATCCTCAATCGCTTGGGGCAATACGACCGCATGGCTTCGACTGATTCGGATTCCCAACGCTGTGTGCAGGCCGTGGCCATTGCTAGCCGAATCCCTCGTGGCCCCGATGCCGTCATCAGCTATATTGGGTCAATTACACTAGATGCCATGATGAGTCGGGAGATCAATGACCGTCGTCGAACCGCCCTCAACATCATCGACTATGTAAAGCAGCGCATTGAGAACCGCCAAGCCACCTATGGCGATATGTCGTGGTTGCAGGAGGCTGTGCATGACTACTACTATGATGACGTAAGCGGAACCCCTGATGAACAAGTAGACAACCAAATCCAACCAACCTTCGAGGCGTTGAATTCGGAGATGCAGAGCATGGATGTATGGTGCAACAATCCAGGGGAGTTGATGACGCATGCCAATGCCTTGAATGGAGGCGAACAATTGGTCATTAGCAAATGGCAAGTCGTATTCAATACAGCCTTCGACCAAGTAGCCGAACAAGGCTTTACCGTTCGGCCGCGTATGCAGGTAGAAATTAACGGGCGATTGGTCTGGATTCGACAGATTCGAACCGATACCCGCCCAGATCCGAATGACATTGACCTCAATCGTGACACCCAACTCGGTCACCAATTGCTCATCATCAAGGAGAACAATGAAGGCGGAGCCTTGAAGCTATACGAACCCGAAGTAACCGTTGATGGGAATCACCTCATTACCCTTGACTCCAATGGAGGCAATATCACCAATTACTTCACCGAACAACCCGCCTTCGGTATCTACAACTATGTACACATTCGAGGGAAAATCGTGCCCAATGCAGGCCTAAACTAAGGTAGGTACTTATACGGAAAACTTACGAAAAATTCGAAATTCATCGATTATTGCTTACCTTGTAGGCAAGATTACAATCCTATTATCACACCCCTAAAACACGATTTTTCCGTATGAGGTTTGCAGACTTACATTGTCATCCTGCCTTCCGTCCGCTATATTCTATGGAAGGTTGGGACGTATCCATGTGGGAAGTTCCCGCATTTGACTCCGCAGATTTAGAAGAGGGAGGCCGCGGGTCTACCTATGCCCAATCCGACTTCCCCAAATTGTTAAATGGGAATGTCAAGATCGTATTCGCGTCCTTGTATCCTTTTGAGCAAGGGTGGTTGGGCAAGATGGAGTATGGAGCAGAGAGTGGCCGCGAGGTAGAAATGCCCGACCTCGAATCTATGGATTGGTTGGAGGAGGCACAGAGCGAAGGTTTCTCCCTACCCCGATCCAACAATTACGACGAGATTCGATTGACCCTAAAAGACCAATTGTTAAGCAAGATTGTGTCATTCGACTATACCAAATTGCGACAGGTAAAGTCCGAGACCTATGACTATTGGTCGAAATTGAATGATGAGTACCAGATGTACCTCAAGGACAACAATGTGGTGCATCGCATCCGCAAAGACCTATGTGATGAGATGGCTTACTACCTCAAACAAACAGGTCAAGAGCGCGAATTGATTAAGGAAGGGAAGTACGTCATCATAGATGCCTGCAATACCATCCAAGACGATCCCGATTACATCCAAGTAGTCCTAAACCTTGAAGGCATGCACGCCCTTGGGATGGATCACGACCTAAAGCCTGTATCCCGAGAAGTATTGCTCAACCGTATCAAGCAAATCAAGGAGCGAACGCCCATCTTCTCTATTACCCTCTCTCACCACTTCTACAATGGCATATGCGGACATACCCGCAGCATTCCTGTATTCTTGCGCAGTTTCAGACTGATTAACCAAGAATACATGATGTATGAGCCTTTCAATGAATTGGGTAAGGAGGTATTGCTCTACCTACTGAGCATAAAGCCCGAGGGCGATCACTATGTAGACGATCCCAATGCTGGCCGACGTATACTTGTGGACATTAAGCACCTGAGTGTATTGGCACGAATGGAACTCTACGACATTGTACAGAAATACAATGAGTGCAATCCCGCAACGGCTATTCCTATCATGGCCAGTCATGTGGGCTATTCTGGAGAAACCTTCGCCGACCTTGTGGCCAATCGTGACAAGGAGCAAAAAGGGAAGTTCAAGAATGGATACAATAGCTGGGGGATTAACCTAGGTAAGGAGGAAATCGCTACCCTCGTAGCGACAGGAGGAATGATTGGGCTTTGCTTCGAACAAAATATCATGGGAATTAAGTCCCTCCCCAAGGGCAAAACATGGATAGATGTTGTAGGAGGGCATATACTCGAAATGGCCGAACTCAGCACCAATAAGCACGTTCAGACCGATAACAACTTCTGGGATTGCATTTCCTTCGGTACAGACTTCGATGGCATCATCAATCCTGTAGATGACTATTCATCAGCCTTGACCTTCCCTAAGTTGCGTGCAGACCTCATTGGGTATTTCGCGAAGGTCTTCCAAGCAAAAGGGAGCAAGCGTTACCATGTCCCTGCCGAGTATGAAGGACGCATAGAAGCCTTGGTAGATAAGGTCTGTTATGGGAATATTTATCAATTTGTGAAAAAGCATTTCCGTAATGATCAATGTCCTAATCTCGTAGAAGATAAGCCTGTATTGGATTAAGATATTGATAGAGAGATGATTGGAGCGGATATCCAAAAAATAGGGATTTCAAACTGAAAGAATTCCTAACGGATATGTCACGAAACTATTGTGAGCTGCATCATAAGTATGTATTTTTGCATTAGCTATGAATCTTTAATATTTGCGTTATGCCAATTAGAATTGAAAAAGATGAGCCTAGAGGCGGACACGAAGGTGGCGGAGGTGGTCAACGTGGTGGTGGGGGTGGGAATCCCATTGCCCTGTTAATGATATTTCTCGCAATATTCATCAAGAGACCCAAACTAGCAATTGCCCTCCTTATCATTGGGGGAGCTTTCTATATGCTGGGCGGTGGGGCTTTCTTTGGAGGGATGGAAGAAATGGCCTTCTCAAAAGGATGTACCCTCAGCCAAGAGATGTTTGACAAAGCAGAGGTATTTGAGCCTTTGTCTACTCGAAAAACGAAGATGCCAGAACGTGTGAGCCTTCAAGATTTTGCTCCTCGACGCAAAAACCAAGGACAACAAGGTTCATGTGTAGGATGGGCAACGGCCTATTCGGCGCGTACCATTTTGCATGCAAAGGCTACAGGGGAAGATCCTGATGATGTTGCCTTTAGCCCTGCATTTCTCTATAACCAAATTGCCCTACAAGGATGCCAAGGTTCTTATATGCTTGACGCAATGAAGTCCTTAAAGAATGTTGGGGCTATTGGGTTCAATGAGTTTAAGTATGACGAGCGTAGCTGTAGCCGAAAGCCTGATAACCAGCATAAAACGACTGCACAAGACTATACCATTCGAGGCTTCAACCGATTGACCCTCAACCACAACAACTACAAAGTGGATATGGAGGCTATCAAGCAGAACCTCGCGCAGGGAGCCCCTGTAACCATTGGTATGCAAGTGGGAGGTACCTTCATGGAGCTACAAGGCGAGAAGGTCTGGAAGCCTACCCAAGCAGATTACAATATGAGAGGATTTGGAGGACACGCCATGACGGTTATCGGATACGATGAAAACCTTCAAGGAGGCTCATTCCAAATCATGAATAGCTGGGGGCCTTATTGGGGCGACAAAGGAAATATCTGGGTTCGATACAAAGACTTCGATTACTTTGTGAAAGAAGCCTATGGTTTATATCCAATGGGGGATGCTAGAACAGCGAATAAGCTGGCGGTTGAGTTTGGCTTGGTAGACAATGAGTCTGGCAATAATATCCCGATGGAGCGAATCAATGGACGCGAATTCAAAACTACTGATCCACTCCAACCTCGTCAGAAGTTCAAGATTGAAGTAACCAATCAAGCCGAATGTTATACCTATGTATTCGGACAAGAAACGGATGGTTCTAGCTATGTGTTATTCCCATATACCAATAAGCACTCTCCTTTCTGTGGAATCGTCGGTACGCGTTTGTTCCCTAAAGACCATTCCTTATACCCAGACTCCACAGGTACACGCGACTATATGGCAATCGTAGTTTCGAAAAAGCAATTGAAGTTTGATGTCCTAAACGATGCAATTTCGGAGGCTCCTGGCCGTCGCTATGTAGACAAGGTGAACAATGCTTTGCAGGCAGTAGATGTGGGATTAGGCACCGTGAATTTCCGCCCTGGACAAACAATTGGCTTCGAGGCTGACATTACCGAAGATAAGTTTGCGGTAGGGGTTGTGCTGGAAATCTCCAAATGACGGATGAAATAATAGAATAGGGAGTTTTACCCCTACTATTGGTTTATAGGTAAACGGCTAGTCCATATTGATAGGACTAGCCGTTTGCTGTTTGTCTAGGAGTACATGTACCTCTGTCCATTGCGCAAGTTGACATGCGTCGGTGTGCATGTTCCTGTATATTGGGAGCAATTCGCCCAGAGCAGGTGAACATGTTCCTGTATATTGGGATCAACTCGCCCAGAGCAGGTGAACATGTTCCTGTATATTGGGATCAACTCGTCCAGAGTAGGGGAACATGCATACCTGTCCATAATGCAAGTGCAAATGCGTAGGGGAACATGCCTACCTATCCATAGTGCAAGTGCAAATGCGTAGGGGAACATGCATACCTATCCATAATGCAAGTGCAAATGCGTAGGGGAACATGCATACCTATCCATAATGCAAGTGCAAATGCGTAGGGGAACATGCATACCTAT
>Ga0163111_10000135_pt1 | contig 42358 bp, 45 predicted proteins | sample CRUFie1St18metaG_FD_109645 | JGI IMG/M metagenome (GOLD analysis project Ga0163111, IMG submission 109645) | Marine microbial communities from the Costa Rica Dome - CRUD Field 142mm St18 metaG | ecosystem: Environmental > Aquatic > Marine > Oceanic > Photic zone | place: Costa Rica: the Eastern...
AATCCGCAGTGTTTATACGCAGCCGCAGCAGCGGCTTTCTAAGGATGCAGATGCGGCCCTTTACCAGGGTTTTTTGCATGACGAAGACCGCTCGCGCTGCCAACACTTCCACGTATCCAGACGCCAAGGTGATTGGCCTACCATGGATTTCAGTGACTCACGGTTGCTGCCACTGGCCCAACGGATGAAGGCTCGAGCTCATCCAGAATTACTCGGCGCCGAAGAGCAGGCCCAGTGGCAGGACTTTGTTGTGGCGAAGCTCTATGGAGAAGGGGATTGGCTGAATCTGCGCAGATTTCAGGCTCGAGTTGATGAACTCAGCGTGACCTTAGAAACCGCAGGCGAAGCTACCAAGCTGGGACAGATGCAGCAATTGCGTGAGTATGGATTAGCTTTAGCTGCTCGCTATCCCGAGCCTACAGGCGCGGACAGTGAGTAGCCTATCTGCAGAGGCATGTGTTGCCTTTCACGGGGTGAGCAAGAGCTTTGGTGACCTGGTTGTATTCAATGATTTGTCACTGATGTTACCAAGTGGCCAAACCACGGCCATTGTCGGCGCCAGCGGTAGCGGCAAGACCACGTTGTTACAGATGGTTAACGCGCTGGAACAGCCAGACCGGGGCTGTGTGCAAGTTTTTGGTGAGCCGATTCCTCAGCACAAGTTGCAGCACTTGCGCCATCGTATTGGCTATGCGGTTCAGGGCGCTGGGTTATTCCCGCATTTGTCAGCACGCGACAATGTCGTGCTGGTGGCGCGTTTGCAGGGCTGGTCAGAGGCGCGTATTCAACAGCGCTTTGAGGAGTTGCTTGAGGCTATGGCGCTGCCAGCAAGTGTGGCGGAGCGGCCGCCAAGAGAACTTTCTGGAGGTCAGCAGCAGCGGCTTGGCCTGTGTCGGGCGCTAATGTTGGAACCAGATTTATTGTTGTTGGACGAACCCTTTTCGGCGGTAGATCCGGTAACGCGACTTGGCCTCTACGAGCGCTTTGAGGAGGTGCAACGCAGGCAAGCAATTAGCACGTTATTGGTCACCCACGATATGCGCGAAGCCCGCCGCTTAGCTGATGTTTTAGTGGTTTTGGAGCAAGGACAAATTGTTCAGAGTGGCGCGCCTGATGATGTTTTTGCGGCGCCTGGGAGTCCCTATGTTGAGCGGCTGATCGCCAGTGTTGCGTAGTTTCTGCAATGCCGCTTTGTTGGCCTGTATGGCGCTAGCATTGTCGGCGCAGGCTAACCCATCTAATCCCGTGCGGGTGGCGAGCAAAAATTTTGCGGAAAACTACTTGCTGGCTGAGATCGTAGCGCAGTTGCTGGAGGGCGAAGGCATCGCTGTAGAACGTGCCTTTGGCCTAGGTGGCACGCTTATCTGCTATCAGGCGCTGCTAAATGCCGAAATTGATTTGTATGTGGAATATACAGGAACCCTATCTCAGGCGATTTTACAGCGGCCTGAACTTACCGGTCGCGAGGAGCTAAACTCGGCGCTCACCGAGCGTGGGATCCGTTTGCTGCCGCAGTTGGGATTTAACAATACCTATGCGATAGCGGTTCGAAGTCAGCTTGCGGAGTCGTTAGGTCTGCGCAACATTGGTGATCTGGCCGAGCATCCGCAATTGCGCTTGGTTTTTAGTCATGAATTTCTCGAGCGCGGTGACGGCTGGCCCGGTCTAGCAAAACGCTACGCGTTACCGCATAGCGTTGAGGGTATTGAGCATGCTTTGGCTTATCAGGCGATTGCTGATGGGGCTATTGATGCGACTGACGCATACAGTACCGATGGTGAATTGAGCCGCTATCCGCTGCGAGTACTGGCGGACGATTTAGCCTACTTCCCAGCCTATATGGCGGCCCCTCTGGTGCGTACAGATTGGCTCGAGCAGGCGCCAGCGGCGGCAGCTTGGGTTCGGCGTTTGGCTGGCACGATAGATGCTGCGACGATGCAGCGGTTGAATGCTCAGGTGGCGGTGGAAGGCATGAGTTATGCCGAAGTTGCCAGCGCATTTCTTGATGCCCAGCGACAGACGCTCGGTCTAAGTGCAGACGCTGGGCAAACGCCGACTACCAATTTCTGGCCCCAGTTGGCGGGCCATGTGCTGCGGCATCTGCAATTAACCGGCTTGGCGTTAGCGGCAGCAATTCTTATTGGCCTTGCAGTGAGTTTGACGGTATTTGCTAACACGCGTTTAGCCAATGCGGTGGTGTACTTTTGCGGGTTGCTACAGACGGTGCCCTCGCTGGCTTTGCTGGCACTGATGATTCCGATTTTTGGCATTGGCTTTACGCCCGCTGTGGTAGCGTTGTTTCTTTATTCGCTGCTGCCCATCGTGCGCAACGCGGTAACGGCGCTGTCTACGGTAGACCCAACCTTGGTGAGGGTGGCAACAGCCTTGGGCTTGAGCCGCTGGCAGCAATTGCGGTATCTGCGCTTGCCACTGTCGCTGCCGATGATTTTTGCGGGTATTCGTACCGCCGCGGTGATCAGCATTGGTACCGCGACCTTGGCGGCATTTATCGGAGCCGGCGGATTGGGTGAGCCCATCGTAGTGGGGTTGTCGCTGAACGATACCGATATGATATTGCGGGGTGCCATACCGGCGGCAATGCTGGCAATCTTGGCAGAGTTCTTGTTCGCTGCCGTGCAAAAGCGCGTATCCCGTGGCTATCAGTAACGAATGAGACCAAAGCCTTGGGGCAATAAGTTTTGTAGGGGAACTAAGGAGCATTAGTGTGCAACCACTGCAGCGCGAGAATATTCGACTAGCAGCTACTGTCATGTTGATTCGAGATAATCCAGCAGGATTGCAAGTTTATATGGTGAAGCGCCCGGGGCGTGGTGATTTCCCGGATCTGCATGTTTTTCCTGGTGGCAAAGTTGACGAGGACGACTGGCTGCCCGACTCATGTCCGACCTTAACGGATCAGGAAGCCAGCGCTCGTTTGGGTGTGAGCGCTGGAGGTCTGCGTTATTGGGTTGCGGTGGCGCGAGAGTGTTTTGAGGAGTGCGGGGTATTGTTGGCGAATAGTGTCTCCGGCCCGATACAGCTAGATGCGGCGCAACAACAGAGTATTGGCGCATCGCGTCAAGATCTTCTGCAGGGCGATATAAGCTGGGCTACTGTGCTACAACAGCAGCAAGTGACGATCGCCTCGGACCGGCTGGTTTATTTCAGTCACTGGATTACGCCGCCCTCTGTGCCGCGCCGTTTTGATACCCGGTTCTTCCTAGCAGCTATGCCAGCTGATCAAAATGCTGCTGCGGACACCGATGAAACAGCAGACGACGGTAATTGGGTAAACCCCAATGAGGCGTTAGAAAACGCACGCCAAGGCGATTGGCAGATGATTGAGCCCACCAAGCGCTCATTGGAAACTCTGAGTCAGTATTTAAGCGTAGAACAGGCGCTGCAAGAGGTGGGTGCGGAACGTCATGTAACCCCTTGGACCGAGGCCGCAGGACAACAAGGAATGCAGCCGTTTCGTCCAGATTGGAGTGGTATTGCCAAATGAGTGAGGAATCAAAGCCAAATGAACTTGATTGGCAGCATCTAGGCTCGCGCTACGAAGATGCTGGTTTGATGTTGTTTGAAAAGCGCATCGATAAATTACGCAATCCGCGCAACGACAAAGTTTTCGAGCGCTTGGTGCTGGAGTCAGTAGACTGGGTGAATGTGGTCGCGCTGGATTCCGACGGCCGCAGTCTGATGATCCGGCAGTATCGCTTTGGGGTTGGCTACACCACATTGGAAACCCCTGGCGGCATGGTCGACCCGGGCGAAGATTCGAAGACTGCGGCAGCCCGTGAATTGTTAGAAGAGACGGGATATGTCAGTGATCGCTGGCGCTATCTGGGCGCTGTCGAGCCCAATCCTGCTTTTCATAACCACCTGTGCCATCACTGGCTTGCCGAAGATATCTATCGCGCACAGTCTCAAGATTTAGGTGAGGGTGAATCTATAGCTTTGGAATTTATGACCCAAGAGCAGGTGCGCGATTCGGTATGCAGTGGCGAGCTAAAACATGCTCTTGCGCTATCGGCTCTCTCCCGTGTGTTCCCGGTTTGGCCGATGCCCTTCGTACACGCAGAATCTTAACTTTCATGATGACGAAACAGAAAACTTCCCCCGGGTCGCCCAGTTTATCGGCTTTAGAGCACAAGCTGGGTAGCAGTTGCTGCTACACTATGTAGGATTTCTCTGACTCACTTAACATAGTGGGTCTTCAGTGACATAGCGTACGGGCCAGTAGTGAAAGGATTTACCAGCAAAATTGTACACAGCGATAGGCAGCAGGCTATAGAGCATGGTGCGGTGCATAAACCTGTGCACGATTCCGTGGCATTCAGTTTCGAAGATGCTCATGAATTGGCGGCGGTATTTCAGGGCAAGCAGCCGGGATATACCTATGGGCGCCAAGTTAATCCCACAGTGTCCGCGCTGGAAAATAAAATTACTGCGATGGAGCAAGGGGTCGCCAGTGTCTGTTTCGGGACCGGCATGGCGGCGATTGGCACCACTATGTTTGCGCTGCTGCGAGCGGGTGATCATGTAGTCTCGAGCGCTTTCTTGTTTGGTAATACCACCAGTTTATTTAACAGCTTTGACCGCCAAGGTTTGAATATCAGTTTTGTTGATGCCACCAATGTCGACAATGTGGCTAATGCAATTACAGCCGAAACGAAAATGGTCTTCGTCGAAACCATAGCCAACCCGCGCACACAGATTGCTGACCTTAAAGCAATCGGAGAATTGTGCCAGCAGCGTGGCTTGATCTATGTGGTGGACAACACGATGACATCACCGTACCTGTTTCAGCCGAGGTCGGTGGGGGCCAGTTTGGTTGTAAATAGCCTAACCAAATACATAAGCGGTCACGGTAATGTGCTTGGTGGTGTGGTTACCGAGTTAGGCACCTATGACTGGGGCGCGTTTCAAAATATTTATGCTGACTACCGCAAGGGCGACAGTGTGCGTTGGGGTATTACGCAGATTCGAAAAAAGGGCCTCCGCGACCTTGGTGCAGCCCTCGCAGCCCAGGCTGCGCATGATATTAGCAAGGGTGCTGAAACCCTTGCCTTGCGCATGGAGCGGCAGTGTTCGAATGCTCAGGCGTTGGCTGAATTTTTACAGCAGCAGCCGTCTAGTAGTGTGGAGGCTGTCTATTATCCAGGCCTACCTCAGCATCCTCAGTATCAGCGTAGCCAGGACCTATTTGGTCGCTCTGGCGCCATTCTCAGTTTTGAGTTGTCAGCAGACCGTGATATCTGGCAGTTTTTGAACGCCTTACAAGTGGTTATTAAATCCACCAACTTAGGCGATAACCGCTCTTTAGTTATTCCGGTGGCGCACACGATTTATCATGAAGTTGGCCCCAAGGTACGAGCAGATATGGGTATCGCCGATACCTTAATACGTGTTTCGGTCGGTATAGAAGATGTTGAGGATTTGACCGACGACTTTGCTCAGGCATTCGCTCGCAGCTAAAACACAAGCAATAAGTAATGATGGCTTCAATGAAGCCGAAAAAGGCGGTCTGAGATCTCTCTCGGGCGCCGAGACTAATGTTCTCTTCGCAGAACCCAGCTAAGGAAAAATATGCCACAGGTCGGTATCGATGATATTGCGATTTACGTGCCGCGTTTGTATCTCGCTATGCAAGATTTTGCCAAGTTAAGAGGCGTTGACTTCGCAAAATTGAGCCGGGGTCTTGGTCTCTCTGCTATGGCGATGCCTGATGCCCACGAAGATACGGCGACTATGGGTGCAAATGCAGTTGCACAATTAATCGACAGTAATTCAATCGATCCGCGTAGGATCGGGCGTATATATCTGGGCACTGAGTCCGCACTCGATAGCGCGAAACCCACCGCCACCTACATCATGGACATGCTGCAACAAAAGTACGCTGATACTTATGGTTCTGAATCTCTCAAGCGCTGTGACGTTGTCGATTTAACCTTTGCCTGTATTGGTGCGGTGGATGCGCTGCACAACATGTTGGATTGGGTGGCGCGCGGTGGTGCTGAGGAAGATCGTATTGGCATCGTCGCCTTTGCGGACCATGCCAAGTACGACCTAGGTTCCAGTGGTGAATACACACAGGGAGCAGGTGGTGGTGCGATACTCATTAAACATGATCCGAGATTATTGGCGATTGCGGATATTTGGGGTGTGGCCACCACGCCGGTTCATGACTTCTTTAAACCCCGCCGAGAAATCCCTGTGCGCTCGGTGCTGGAAAGCGTATTTGAGCTGGTCGAACAAAGTGGCGAGACCCTCACCAAGGGATTGATGGACAAAATTGTTAATGCTTTGCCAACCTCGGGCAACAGTAGAGCCCAGCTATTTGCCAACGAAAAACTTACCCTGCATAGCGATACCCCCGTATTTGACGGGCAATTTTCGAATAGGTGTTACGCGGAAGCAGTTAAAGATGCGTTCACGGATTTCGCAAATCAGGCTGTGCGCAGTGGGCGCTTGGATCCTGAAAGGGACAAACCCCTTACAGATCAGTGGTCTAGGCTTGTCGTGCATTTACCCTATGCTTATCAAGGCAAAAGGATGTTGCCGGATGTTTTCCAACTCGATCGCAGCCATTTACCGGAGTGGCAAGCTATCGTTGCAGACATTGGCTCAGCGCCGGTGGCAGAACACTACGAAGATTCCCCCGAGGGACAGGCGGAATTTGCCAGGGCAAAGGACCAATACCGGCGACTGCTCGCAAATACTCCGCAATTTCGCGCATTCGTTGAAGATAAGCTTGAAAAGTCGCAAAGAGCATCAAGTCTGGTTGGCAATCAATACACCGGTTCTATATTTTTGGCGCTGGTGTCGGTGCTCGAGAGTGATTACCAAGAACAAATAGATTTGCGCGGCGAGACGCTTGGATTTTGTGGCTACGGCTCTGGTGCCAAGGCAAAGGTATTTGAAGGTGAGGTGCAGGACCGTTGGCAACAGGTGGCTGGGAAATTTCGTTTGTTCGAAAGACTGGCAGATCGGCACGCTATTGATGCCGCAGCCTATGAATCTCTGCATCGTGGGGTCAGTAAAAAATCTTTCCTGCGTCCAAGGAAAGAATTCGTATTGTTAGGCGTAGGTGCAGACCGAGGGCTCGAGGGGCAACGCAGCTACGCTTGGGTTGATGATTAGCTCTGGCCATGGATTGATCGGCAAAGGACCTTGTGGTCAGAGCAACCGATATTATGATTAAGTATCGATGGCAGTGTTAATTCATGGTCGAGCACTAATTTGCCGGGCCAGTAGAGGGGGAAGTAATGCGATTAGAGGATAAAGTAGCGGTTATCACCGGCGGCGCCGGCGGCATCGGTGAAGCGGCGGCCGCGAGATTTCTTGAAGAGGGGGCGAGCGTATTGCTGGTTGATCTAGATGCCGGTGCTTTGGCAGAGGTCGCTGCGCGCTTGGGTAGCAATCGTGTGAGCTATCATGTCGGCGACGTCACCAAGGCGGCGGACAATCAAGCGATGATTGATACCGCCACCGAGCGTTATGGTGGCGTAGACATATTTTTAGCGAATGCGGGCATTGAGGGCGATGTGGTGAGTTTGCTTGACTACCCAGAGCAACGCTTCGATGAGCTTATGGCGATCAACGTCAAAGGCCCGTTCTTGGGGTTGCGTGCCGCAATTCCGGCAATGCGTCTGCGTGGTGGCGGTAGTGTCATCATTACCTCCAGTATTGCCGGTCTTACCGGCGCCCCCCGGTTAGCGCCTTATGCGACGAGTAAGCATGCAGTTATTGGGTTGATGCGATCGGCTGCCAAGGAATTTGCGCCAGAGGGCATACGCGTTAATACCGTAAATCCGTCACCTGTGAATACGCGTATGATGCGCTCGATCGAACAAGGCATCAGTCCAGACGAGCCAGAAGAGGCGATGCAAATGATGGCGGCAGGTATACCGATGCAGCGCTACGCAGAGCCTCGGGATATAGCCAACATAATGCTATTTTTGGCTAGCGACGAAAGCGCTTTTGTTACCGGTTCCGTCTATATGGCCGATGGCGGCAGTTCTGCCTAGCGCGGGATAGCGTGGCGATAAAGTAGTTGAGGAAATTGCCCTCTGAGCATAATTTTTCGGGTTTGGCGGCTTTAGTGCCGACCCAGGAATGGCGTAAAATTGCCGCCGGAGCAAGGCAGTAAAACGCTAGAATAACGGATATCAATAAGCAATATATGCAACGCGACAACGCGTTCGATAATTTTAGAAGGAGCAACAGTGGCCACAGCGGTACTTAGTACGGATCTTAGTCTGCCCAACAAGCGATCAGGCAAGGTTCGTGATCTCTATGATGTGCAATTAGCGTCAGGCGAAGACGCCATTCTGATCATCGCTACAGATCGGATCAGCGCATTTGATGTCGTAATGGGTAATGGTTTGCCAGGTAAGGGCGTCGTGCTGACGCAGATTTCCAAATTTTGGTTTGATCACTTTGCCAGCACCGTGCCGCATCACCTAATCAGCACCGATGTAAATGATGTGCCGGGATTGACCAGTGCTGAACAGGATCAGCTGCGTGGACGCATTATGTTGTGTCGTCGTACCGAAGTTGTACCCATAGAGTGCATTGCCCGCGGCTATATCACCGGCAGTGGTTGGAAGGATTATCAACGGTCTGGTGAGGTTTGTGGCATTGCCCTGCCAGCAGGCTTGCGTAACAGTGATCGCTTGCAGGAACCGTTGTTCACGCCGTCAACCAAGGCTACCGATGGTCATGATGAAAACATCAGTTTTGATCAGGGCGCCGAAGTGGTTGGCGCTGAACTGATGGCCTGGTTGCAGGATAAAACTCTGTCCTTGTACTCCGCCGCGCGCGACTACGCCGCTGAGCGGGGCATTATCCTGGCTGATACTAAGTTTGAGTTTGGGCAAGTTGATGGTCAGGCTGAGCCGCTATTGATTGATGAGATATTTACCCCAGACAGCTCGCGGTTTTGGCCGGCGGACGATTGGGAGCCGGGTCGAGAGCAGAATAGTTTTGATAAGCAGATTGTGCGTAACTATCTCGAGACTGTGGTGAGTGCGGGAGACTGGGATAAAACTCCGCCCGGGCCAGAACTACCAGAGGCAGTGGTTGAACAAAGCATTGCCCGTTATCTAGAAGCGTATAACCGCTTAACTGGCGATCAACTGACCCTTTAATAGGGTCAGACGCGTCGGGGGCGCAGCATGCTGGCTAAGGTTCTGGTCGCCAATCGAGGGGCCATTGCGCGGCGCATAATTCGTGCCTGCCAGGCGCTGAACATCGCCAGTGTTGCGGTGTATTCGGAAGCAGACAAAGACGCCCCCTATCTTGCCGAGGCTACTCAGGCTATGCCGCTGCGCGGGAATAGCGCCGCCGAATCCTATCTAGATCAACAACAACTGTTGGCTGCTGCAGTGGCCTCCGGTGCCGATTCAGTGCATCCCGGTTATGGTTTCCTTGCCGAAAATGCAAGCTTTGCGGCTGCAGTGATCGCTCAGGGTATGACCTTCATAGGCCCTGATCCCCATTGGATCGAACAGATGGGTGACAAGGTCAATGGCCGGCGAATGCTTGCCGAAGCAGGCATGCCCGTCTTCGCTGGCAGCGAGTTGATTGACGATATGGCTGCGGCCGAGGCTTTTGTTGCCAAAGTAGGATTGCCGGTTGTAGTGAAACCCTCCGGGGGCGGTGGCGGCATCGGCATGCATGTAGTGCGCAGTACTGAAGAATTGCCTGGCGCTATTAATGCTGCGGTGGAAACTGCTCAGCGAGCCTTCGCATCGGCGGGGGTATTTTTAGAGCGTTGGATTGAAAAACCGCGCCATATCGAATTTCAAATTCTGGCGGATCTGCATGGCAACGCCATGCATCTTTACGAGCGCGATTGCTCTGTGCAGCGGCGACATCAAAAGTTGATTGAAGAAAGTCCTGCGCCAGCTCTGGAGCGCGGGCCATTAGAGCAACAGGCTCAGCAATTCAGTGATATCTGCCAGAGTCTTGGATACAACAATTTGGGAACGGTTGAGACGTTGTTTGCCCCTGACGGTGGGTTGGGTTTTCTAGAGATGAATACTCGTATACAAGTCGAGCACGGGGTTACCGAAGAAGTCACAGGCATCGACTTGGTGGCTACGCAAATAACGTTGGCAGCGGGCGGTCAACTGCCGCGCCAAACCCCGTTGCAGGGTTTTGCAATGGAGGTCCGGCTCTACGCGGAAGACTCGCAAACCCTATTTCCATCCACGGGCAAGCTGACAGCTTTTCGGCCACCGAAATTACATGGTGTGCGTATCGAGACGGGCTATCGCGAAGGACAGGTGGTGACGCCTTATTACGACCCGCTGCTGGCGAAAATCATTGCGCGTGGGACGACGCGGGAACAAGCCATCGGGCGCTTGGTGGTGGCGCTGCGTGCTTTCACTGTCAGGGGCGTAAGCACTAATGCACAATTACTGCTTAACATTTTGCAAGATGACTTGTTTGTACAAGGTCAGGTAGATACTGGCATGGTGGCGCGGATTTTAGCCCAGCAGAATGTTCATTGATGGATTGTGTAAAGCATAGGTACGTGCCATAACAGCAACGTAAAATAGGGGGGAACATGGCAAGAGTTGAAGTAGAGAGCGAAATCACTGGCAACGTTTGGAAAGTTCAGGTCAGTGCGGGCACCGAGGTGGCGGAAGGCGACGTATTAATCATTCTTGAGTCGATGAAAATGGAAATTCCAGTGGAGTCGCCAGTATCCGGCAGCGTGCAGGAGGTGATGGTACAGCCAGAAGATCAGGTCGAAGAGGATCAGCTGTTGTTGGTGATCGAGGCCTAACCGGGCTGTGTTGTAACGCCAAAGTATTGGGTACGAGCAGGAGTAAGCAAAGATGCAAGAAGAATTGGTTACAGTTGAGATTAAGGATGGTGTAGCGGATGTGCGGCTTAACCGCCCCGAAAAGTACAATGCGCTAAGCCAGCCCATGTTCAGAGCTATTATCGAGACGGGTGAGCGATTGCGCGACGAAAAGTCTTTGCGTGCGGTAGTTCTGTCAGGCAACGGGCGTGGCTTTTGTGCCGGTCTGGATATGGACAGCTTTGCCAAAATGGGCGACAGCGATAACTCGGCCGCGGGCAGTAAGGCTGATACGCCGCGCTCGCTACTCGACACTGATGGCCGAGTGGAAAATTTCGCCCAACGCCCTGCTTTGGTGTGGAAGTATTTGCCGGTACCGGTGATCGCGGCATTACATGGGGTTGCCTACGGTGGTGGTGCTCAGGTGGCCTTAGGAGCAGATATCCGCATTGCTGCCCCTGATCTGAAGCTGTCCATCATGGAGATAAAGTGGGGTTTAGTGCCGGACATGAGCATTACTCAAACTTTGCGTGACATTTTGCCTATGGATGTTGCGAAGCAACTCACGTTTACCGGCCAGATTCTCAGCGGCCCTGAGGCTCAACAGTTAGGGCTTGTCACGCAGATCGCAGACGATCCCCATGCCGAGGCCATGAGCATGGCGCGAGAGATTGCCGGTAAGTCGCCGGAAGCGATTCGGGCAGCCAAGCAGCTATTTGAGACAGCTTGGCATGCGGATGCGAAAACGGGGCTTGAGTTAGAGGCGGAATTGCAGGCTGGACTGATTGGTTCTGCCAATCAGCGCGAAGCGATAGCTGCAAACTTTGCCAAACGTGCTCCGGAATTTCACGACCCTGAGTAACACGATGAGTTGGGAACAAGAAGTCAAAGAAATTGAGCGGCGCCGGTATTTGGCGCAGCAGCAGGGTGGTAAGGAAGGCATAGCCAAACAGCATGCGCGCGGGCGTATGACCATTCGTGAGCGCATAGACGTATTGTTAGATAAAGGTACTTTTCAGGAGCATGGGCGGGCCACGGCCAGTCCGGTGTACGACGATAACGGCGAGTTGATTGAATATGTCCCTGCTAATTACGTAGTGGGCTTCGGTCAAGTCGACAAACGTCGCATTGTTGCCGCTGGAGAAGATTTTACTCTCAAGGGCGGATCACCGAATGCTGCGGGATTACGTAAGAGTGTCTATGCAGAACATTTGGCGGTGCAGTACAAAACTCCACTGGTGCGGATGCTTGAAGGCGGCGGCGGCAGTGTCAAGGGCGGCGCCAAGAAGGGCGGCACGGTTGGAGAACCAGTATTTACCGAGCCACGTTTCAAGATCATTGCTGATGCGATGGGTGCTGTGCCAGTGGCCTCGGCTGCTCTCGGTGCGGTTGCTGGATTCCCGGCGGGACGTCTTGTCGCGTCGCACTTTTCGGTGATGACGGAACATACGGCACAGGTATTAATTGGCGGGCCCGCACTGGTTACACGAGCGCTCGGCGTAAAGATGACAAAGGAAGAGTTAGGCGGGGCGGCTGTGCATCTGCGTAGCGGTATTGTCGATAATCTGGCCGCTGATGAGCACGATGCATTGGCCCAGATTCGGCGATTTTTGTCCTATCTGCCGAGTAATGTCTGGCAACGTACCCCGCGCTACGTAAATGATGATCCAGTGCAGCGTATGGAGCAGGCGCTGTTGGAGGCGGTTCCGCGCGACAGCAACAGCGGTTTCGATATGCGCGCAATCATCCACATGATTGTAGATAAAGAGAGCTTTTTTGAGATCGGCGAGTTTTACGGGCCTAGCCAAATCTGTGGCTTAGCCACTCTAGCTGGCCAACCGGTAGGTATCTTGGCCAATGACTGTATGCACTACGCCGGGGCGATGACGGCAGAAGCGGCGCAAAAGTACCGCCGCTTTGTTGAAATGTGTGACACCTTTCATGTGCCGGTGGTCAATTTCGTAGATCAGCCTGGATTTATGATCGGGCCAGAATCTGAACGGGCAGGAACTATCCGCTATGGTATGGCGGCGGTTGCCGCGGCAGCGCAAGCGACTGTGCCGTGGGCGGTTATTCAAGTACACAAAGGGTTTGGCGTTGCTACCGCAGCGCACTACGCCCCTGGCGCGTATGTGCTGGCTTGGCCCTCGGTAGAATCCGGCGCATTGCCGATAGAGGGTGGTGTTGCCGTGGCCTTTCATCGCGAGATCGCGGCGGCGGCTGATCCGGATGCAAAGCGCGCGGAGTTGGAGGAGCGGTTACGCGAAGCGCGCTCGCCGTTCCCGCGGGCTGAGTCTTTTGCTGTTCATGAACTGATTGACCCGCGCGAAACTAGGCCCGTTTTGTGTGACTGGATCGAGTGGATTCAACCTTCGTTGGATACGCTGACAGGGCCAACTCAATTTCCTATTCGACCTTAACCACTATTGGAGAACCACATGACCGTTTCATTTGCAGATCAAGTTGCCATCGTAACCGGTGCCGGAGGCGGCTTAGGTCGGTGCCATGCGTTAGAGCTGGCGCGCCGAGGAGCTAAGGTTGTAGTAAATGACCTGGGCGGTGCTATGGATGGTAGTGGGGGTTCATCTGCTGCGGCAGAGGCTGTGGTTGCGGAAATCAAGGCCATGGGTGGTGAAGCCCTAGCCAATGGCGGCTCGGTATCGGATCGCGCCGGCGCGCAAAGCATGGTGGACGATGCTATGAATGCCTGGGGCCGGGTGGATGTGCTCATCAATAACGCAGGTATTCTGCGCGACAAGTCGTTCTCGAAAATGACACTGGACGACTTTGATATGGTAGTGAACGTTCACTTGCTTGGCGCCGCCTACTGCTCCCATGCGGTATGGCCAGTTATGCGAGAGCAAAACTATGGCCGCATATTGATGACTACTTCGCCGACTGGCTTATACGGTAATTTTGGTCAAACCAATTACGGCGCAGCCAAGTTGGGCCAAGTTGGCCTTATGAATAGCCTTAAGATCGAGGGTGCAAAAAACAATATCCACACCAATACCATTGCGCCCGTGGCGGCAACGCGGATGACTGAGAATTTGATGCCCGATGAGGTATTACAGAAGCTTGGGCCGGAGTTAGTCACCCCCGCAGCACTGTTTTTGGTAAGCACTGATGCGCCAAATGGAGTGATCTTGCAGGCGCAGGGTGGCACATTCTCTCTTGCGGGTATTTTTGAAAACGACGGCGTGAATATTGGCGTTGATGCCACTGTTGAAGATATTGCTGCCAATTACGAAACGATCGTCGATATGAGTGCGCTGAAGCCTAGAGGCATGTTGCAACTTAACTCAATGTAGACGTACCAAGTGCGGAGCTAACATGGCCGGGACTGTTATGACATTGGTTGGGGGTTTCCTACTCGCCGCCATACTCTGGTTAGTTATCGGCAGTCGTTTCCGGTTCGCCGCTGGGCGCACCGGCAACGATTTGCTTAACATAGCGGCCTATTTCGGCGGGTGCTTACCTATCGCATTTGTCCTTGTATTCTTTGGTATCGGCGGCAGTTGACAGCATGATGCACTTGCCCCTTGACCCAGACTCTGTGAAAGGCTTCCTGCACCCGGACGAAGGCGCGTGTTTATATCAGTTGGCACGCACCGCCTCGGCGCTGGGACCGTCCTTAGAGGTCGGCAGTTATTGTGGCAAATCGACTCTCTACCTAGGTACCGGAGCCCGCGATGGCGGGGGCTTGGTCTATGCATTGGATCATCATCGTGGTTCAGAAGAACATCAGCTGGGTGAGGAATATCATGATGCTGAGCTGTATGACGAGCAGCTACAACAAATGGATTCCTTGCCGACCTTTCGCCGCACCCTCGCGTTAGCGCAGCTTGAATCGACGGTATTACCGATTGTCGCCAGCAGCGCCCACGCAGGACGCTATTGGCAAACCCCACTCGCGCTGGTATTCATCGACGGCGGTCACAGCCATGCGGCGGCGCTCACCGACTACCGTACTTGGGCACCACATATCCTGGCCGGTGGCTATCTGGCTATTCACGATATTTTCCCTGATCCGGCCGATGGTGGTCAGGCGCCCTATGAAATTTATAAGTTGGCGTTGGCTTCGGGGTTATTTGAGGCCGTTGAAATGCGGCGCACTCTAGGGGTGCTAAAGCGTATTGGACACTGAGGTAAACAACCCGGCACCGGGAGTGAGATGGTGCAGCGCGTCAGCCGCTAAAAGGACAGCCGCAGCGGTCCAGGTTGGGCGCTCATCAGGCCAGTAAACGCCCTCATTAAAGACATAGCCGGTCCACCAGCTGCCGTCAGCTAACTGGTGCTGCGCGATGTCATCAAAGATCTGGCGAGCATGATTAGGTAGATCTGCGGCAACACAAGCCATAACCAGTTCACAACTCTCAGCGACGGTGACCCAAGGTTGATCCGCGACGCAGCGGCAGCCAAAACCACGCTTTACAAAAGTGTCCCAGCGCTTAAGTAATCTCTGCCGGGCAGTATCTTGGGTTATGACACCGCCAAGCACTGGGTAAAACCAATCCATTGAGTAGCGCGCCTTACTTGCCCAAGTGCGATCGAATAACTCTGGGTGGTGACGAATCGCATTGCCCAAACGCTGGCGCGCGTGGTGCCAGCTCTCGCGCTCCTCGCGCAACTCGTTAGCAATGTTGAGAGCGCATTCCAAAGACTTGTAAATTGAGCTGCAGCCGGTGATTAGGGCATCTTTATTCGGGCCCTGCTGTGTGTCCACTGCCCAATATATCTGGCCCCCATCAGCTTGTTGGTGCAGGACGAACGTGATCGCTCGATCGACCATTGGCCAAAATTTTTGCAGCACATCGCGCTGACCCGTAATTAGAAAATAGTGCCATAGGCCGGTGGCAACATAGGCAACAAAATTAGTTTCCGCGCGACTGTCGTCGGCTACCCCCTCGTCGTTGTAGGCTGCATACCAAGCACCGTCCGCACGTTGTCTTTCGGCAAGCCATTGTAGGCCTGCCTCTGCGCCCCGCCAGTGTCCGTGAACCGTAAGCCCCATCAGCGCTTCAATATGATCCCAGGGGTCGGTGATGCCGCCATCAAACCAAGGAATTGCGCCATTAGGCCGTTGCAGTTTAACGATATAGTCGGCGGTTGCGTGCAGGTGTGGAAACCCGCTGAGCGGTGAGAGATCCGCAGTCATAACGATTATTGGGCCTCATTACGAAAATACATGACCACACTTTTGCCCATTAGAGGGTTGAGTAAACGGTCCAGGGTGCGGGTAATCCAAGGCTTTTGCATTAGATCCCAAACCAGTAACCGGTGATATTGAGTAACGATGGTTGTGTGCTCTCCACGTTGCCAGAACGCGCAGCGCAGCCACCAATAAGGAACATGTAAGCCGTGAGCCCAGTGCCGTGATAAAAACCGCAACTGTAATTTGGTAATTGCGCCCCGCAGTTCAGAGGTTCTGAATATACGTAGATGACCGCCGGGCATTTCGTGATAGGCACTGCTGAGCATCCAGCATACCCACTCAGGAAAGTACCGGGGCACGCTCACGGCGAACAGTCCGCCGGGTTTGAGTACCCGTTTAATCTCTTTCAGCACGCCGTGGTAGTCGACAATGTGTTCGAGTACCTCGGAGCAGATAACTTGATCAAAGCTATTGTCTGCAAAAGGAAGGTGGAGTCCGGATGCTCGTACAAAATCGCAGCGGTTTGACGCTTTGAGGTCGAAATCCTCAAGTCGTTGCCTCGCGGTAATAAGATCATCGTGGCTAAGGTCTAAACCGACAACACGAATATCGGCCTGTAAGCGCGCACTAATACTGTGCCGCCCCTCACCGCAGCCCAAGTCTAGGACAGAATCTCCGGGGCGAAAGTTCAGGCGCTCAAAGTCGATGGTTTCTAGGCTCAAAGTACTATCTCGAGGCTTGGCGAATGTCGTGGTAATAATCGGTGAGTTGCACCGCTACCTTATCCCAATTAAAACTTTGCAAAATGCGCTGGCGGCCCTCTTGTGCTAATCGGTCGCGCAGCTCTGGGTTGACCAAGAGTTTGCGAATTCCCGCAGCGAGAGCTTGAGCATCTTTGCAGGGGACTATGATACCTGCATCGCCCACGACTTCGGGTAAGGCACCCCCGGAAGTTGATACCACGGCGACCTCGCATGCCATGGCCTCTGCTGCAGGAAAACCAAATCCTTCATATTCTGACGGCACCACGGCGATGCTGGCGCGGGCATAGAGATCAGCGATGGCATCTGCTTCGATGCCATGATGAAACTCAATACGTGATTTTAGCCCGGTGGCTTCAAGCCGCTGATCAGTTGGTCCGCCTGGATTCGGTTTGCCAATAAAGATTAGGCGCAGATCCGGAAATTCGGCAGACAGTAGCGCCATCGCCTCAATAAGGTAGCGTGTGCCTTTGAGTGGCTGGTCAGCGCTGGCTGTGGAAATCAGTTGCATTGGCTGCCGCTGCACATTAGCGCGTGGTGCGAATGTCTTGCTGTCGACGCCATTGTATACAACGGTAAGTCGCTCAGTATCGACGCCGAAGTCGCTGCTGATGTCGCGTTTGGAATTTTCGCTAACGGTCACGATATTTTTAAGGCGTTTGGCCACCCGGATCTGCATGCGCAAAAACAGATGCCAGCGTTTGATCAATAAACGCATACCCCAGTTATCTTCGTGAGCCAGAGCAATGGCGCGGTCGTGGGTGATCGGGTGGTGGATCGTTGCAACTACAGGGATGTTTTGCCGCTGCAGGTTCAGCAATGCGGGTGCGAGGCACTGGTTGTCATGAATAATGTCGTAGCGCTTGTTGGACTGCCGCAAATACCTCAGCAGTCTTCTACCGAAGGTATAGGGTTCGGGAAAGCCGCCGGAGTTAAATGACAGCCATTCAAAGAGGTCGGTGACACTCAGTAGATGTCGCCACTGCAGTGCGCGGAAGGGTTTCGCTGCGGCAAATAAATTCAGTCCGGGTAGTTTTATCAGATTAATGCCAGGGTCGAGTTCTGGGTACGGCTCGCCGGAGATAACGTCAACGCTGTGGCCTGCATCGGTCAGGGCTTTGGCCAAATGTTTAAGGTAAATCCCTTGGCCGCCACTATAGGGGTTGCTGCGATAGCCGAGCAGGGCAATGTTCAGAGAGCGACTTGATGTGCGGCTGGTGGCCAGATGATCTGACGCTTCCTCACACGACGGCATGGTGGGTTCCTGTTCGATAATTGATGCAAGACTCAGAGCGGAGCTGATCATAAAGGACTTAGGTCGTCACGCATAGCTTCGGCTGCTGCTGGCCCGGTGCGCATCAGTAGCATTGCGCTGCCAGAATGACACAGTGTCTCAATATGAATAAAATGCATATTCCAAGCTGCGAAAGATGAAAATCAGTCATGTCTCAAGTTGAACTCAGACACCTGCGCACCCTAGTAGCTCTTCGCGACAGCGGTAGTCTGGTAGAGGCAGCGGAGCGAGTGCACCTCACGCAGTCAGCGCTTTCGCATCAGATGAAAGAACTCGAAACGCGTATTGGGTGTGCATTATTCGTACGTAAAACGCGGCCTGTTCGCTTCACCAGTGCAGGTAACCGTCTATTGAATCTAGCCGATCAGACCTTGCCGTTAGTGCACAGCGCGGAGTTAGATTTGCAGCGCCTAGCGGGCGGAGAGTCTGGGCGCATATACATGGCGATTGAGTGCCACAGTTGTTTTGAGTGGCTGTTGCCAGCCATTGATACTTACCGCAATAAGTGGGCGGACGTAGAGTTGGACATTGCCAGTGGGTTTCATTTTGCGCCGCTGCCCGCTCTTGCTCGGGGTGATTTGGATCTGGTGATTACCGCTGACCCGGTGGATGAACCCGGTATCCACTATTTTCCCTTGTTCAGTTACGAGGCTAAGCTCGCGGTAGCCAAGGACCACGAATTGGTGGCGAAGGAATGGGCTGAACCTCAGGACTTAGTGGAAGAAACGATTATTAGTTATCCCGTGGACCGGGATCGCCTAGATTTGTTCACAAGCTTTCTCGACCCAGCAGGGGTCGAGCCAGCTCAGATTCGGCATGCCGAACTCACAACCATGATTGTGCAATTAGTTGCTAGCGGCCGTGGTGTTGCCTGTTTGCCGAACTGGGCTCTGCACGAATATTTGCAAAATGATTATTTGTCGGTGCGCTCGCTTGGTGAGGAAGGTGTATGGCCGACACTATATGGCGCGGTGCGAGCAGATCAGGCGGATGCGCCCTTCATGTTGGGATTTGTTGATGTTGCGAAGGACGTATGCTTTAAGAACCTGAAGGGAATTGTCACTGCTGAATTAGAGCCGCTGAAGTTTCGTTGAGACTCTGTAAATGTTGGTTTAAGGCACTAATACTTCCTCTCGCCACTTAGCACCTGTCAGGGTATAGCGCCGCCGGTCATGTAAGCCGCTTAATTCGTTTAGATCTAGGCGTTCCAGCATTGTGGGTTTGATCAGTAAGCCGCATGCGCCGGTGGGTGCAGTAATGGGGTCGGGCAAGGACAAGCTGTTCAGGCCCTGCTCGAGTTCTTCGCGGCTGCCGATGGCTGTGCTCTGCGGCTGCTGTAATTGGTAAAACCAATCCATACGCTTTGGCGTGTCTGGGCGATATTGCCAACTCGCGGCCACCACCGCTGGGTCAATGAGTTGAGTGGTGAAGCGCATGCGGTATTGAATTTCTATACTGGGCCAATAGGTGTTGAGCGATCCACCCTGCTGGAGTTGTTGCCACTTAGGACTGCTTGAGTTCATGAATAGCGCCAGATCCTCTTCGACCTGTCGCAATACCAAGGTTCGGGCCTCAGGATGGCCGTGCTCATCTACAGTCGCCAGCACACAAACCGCCGCCATGGGGTCACCAGCCTCCCGCGCTCGCGCTCGATCGGCCTGAAATTGTTCTATCGGTGACATTACCATGCGCTTAAAACAGGATGCCGGTTGTTGCGGATTCGCCCTATCCTGCGACTTACAAGAGGGTAGTCGTGCTTGTCGCTAAAAGTCATCGCTTAGTCTGTCTCGGCTTCGTCAGCGACCACCGCAGGGCTCTGACTCTTGCGGATGTCTGCGACGTCCCGTTGGATTTCGCTAAGGCGAAACAATACATCCGGTAGTTGATCACTAATGCGCCACAGCAGATACGCGATGACAACTAAAATAACGAAGGATAGAAAACCCATTAAGTTGCTCCAGGTTGAGAATGGCTAAAGTATACCCGCTATTAGGTGGCGTCCAGTTTTGGCGGTTTTATAGGGGCAATGAATCAAGCTAATGAACCGGTAATGGATTTGCGCTGGCTGATTTCGATCCAGTTACCGTCGGGGTCACGCACAAAAGAGATGTAGGCCACGTCGCCCAAGCGTACCGGTGCCATGCCTTCAGCACCGCCAGTCGCTACGATGGCCTGATGCTCGCCGACTACATCGGCGACCTGAAAGGTCATATACCGCAACCCGGTCGCTTTTTGTGGAACGTCGCCAACAGTGCCCGTCTGCAAAACGATCTCGGAGGCACCCACCAAAAAAGCACCTTGGTCATTACGCTCGAGCCCGAGGGTGGTCGCGTAGAATCGCTCGCTGACCGCATAATCGTTCACCTGCAAAGTGAGTCGAAGATTTGGTGCTTGCTCATGCTGTGGGTGCAGCTCAAGCCGGTTGCCATCTGGGTCGAGAACCAGTTGTGGGGTATCGACGAGATTATTAAACAACGCCAGTTGTGCTAACCCTGATGGGCCTGCAGGCAGGGGCGTGCGACTGTGATTGATCTTTAGCACGCTGTCGCCAATGGCATGGCGGTGCTGGTGTACGCCGCCGCCTACGGGCAACAATTCAGAAAAGCTTAGACCTGCTTGTTGTTGCCAGAAGGTCAACATAGGATCTAGATCATTGGTATAAAGTCCGACGTCCAAGGCAGGTTTTACAAGTTGCATCGCATTCTCCATCAATCTAGGCAGAGCCTAGCATGGCACTAACCCATAAAGTGCAACCGGTGCTGCACGGGTCGGTTGCTGAAGCCATGCATAACAGCGTGCCTGCTGGTCTGGCTGACCGCGAGGTATTCTGTTTGCGCCTGCAAGAAATCTATGGCGCCGCAATAGCCTGCGAGATACTGGGTGCTATGAGCAGTAACCAATATCGCTGTTACTGGTTGAACCCGCTGCAGTCTTCGCGCCTGCGGGGCGAGGATTTGGGTGGCGAGCCAGTTGTGAGTCTTGCTGAGGTTTTTCAGGTTCCTGTGGATCATCCTATTACCCAACACCCGGCGGCCTCAGACGGTCAGATCTACATACAGAATCCGTCCAGTTACTTTGCAGTAGCAACTCTTGCTCCAAAGCCCGAGGAGGAAGTATTGGATTTGGCGGCAGCTCCGGGTGGTAAGACCTTGGCCATGGCTGTGCGGATGCAGAATACCGGGCGTATCGCTGCTGTAGAGCCTATTCGCGGTCGCTTTCATCGTATGCAGGCGAATTTACGCCGCTGTGGGGTGAATAACGTGCAATATTATCAGCGCGACGGCCGTAGCGTTGGTCGCGCAGTGCCGGAACGTTTTGACCGAGTGCTGCTCGATGCGCCCTGTTCATCAGAATCGCGGATGCGCTGGCAAGATCAACAAAGTTTTGGACACTGGAGTTTGCGCAAGGTCAGGGAGACCCAGCGTAAGCAAAAGAGCCTGCTGCGTTCTGCATACGCCGCTCTGAAGCCGGGTGGGGTAATGGTGTATTGCACCTGCAGCTTTGCGCCTGAGGAGAATGAATTGGTGGTGAACGCCTTGCTTAGGAAAAGTGACGCAATGTTGCTAGCGATCGCAAACCCGCCAGAAAATTCGTCGTCCGGCTTAACTCAATGGATGGGTAAGGATTTGGATGCCCAGCTTGGCCACAGTCTGCGTATCACGCCGAAGGGACCCTGGGATGGATTTTATTTGGCGCACATCGCCAAGCCTCAGTAGTCACTTGGCTGTAAGTGCAGAGTTAAGTTCGCACACTGTGGTCTTAGATCTACCCATTCAACAGCGATCTCGAAACTGACCAAGCCCGCTGTGGGCAGTTCAATACGCGCTGGCTGGTGGCACAACAGGCTAGCCAGATAGCTGATGCCTGGGTTATGACCGACCATAAACACGTGAGCAATGTCTGGGGGTGTTTGTCTCAAAATGTCCAACAGCTGATGTTCATGTGCAAGGTATAGCTCGGGGCTATCCATACATGGGCAATTCCATATTCTTTCGAACGGTGCCGCGCTGGCCTGAGTGCGAGCGGCTGGGCTGGCGTAGAGCCAATCAGCGTGAAGCTGCAAATGTAAACAGCGTTGGGATAATCGCCGGATATCATCTTCGCCGCGAGCGCTTAATACCCGGCCGTAGTCCTCTGCGCCGGGCGCTGCTGCTAAGGCGTCGCCGTGGCGCAGAAGGGTGAGAGCCCGCTTGGCCATTAATCCCAGAGCGCGAAGAATTCCTCAAGCGCTTGGATCTGGCCGCCTGATGCTGACGAGGGTACGACGATAGGCGTCTTTATGCCCGCGTCGAACCACGCCTCGATGCCTTCTCGGACTTCGCTGGCGCTACCGAAAAGAGTAGTGTCTGCGAGCCAGCGGTCTGACAAGCACTCTGGTACGCGGTCGAAATCTTTCTCAGCGATCGCTGCTTCCACACCATTCATTTCTTCCTCGTAACCGGCTTGCTTCCAGTAATTGCGATAGTTGGGCAAGAATGCGTAGCTAGTAAGAGTTTTACGATTTACCGCGGCGGCCGCAGCTTTATCATCGCTGATGCAGGTTGGCACCATGTTGCCAATAAAGAAGTCATCATTGGCTTTGGTTTCAGTACTTAGATTCCCCAATGAGTGTTCCATATAGGAGCGCGCCCCGTTGGCGAAAACCATGCCGCCACCGATCTCTTCAGCCAGCTGAATCATTTTGTCGCGCAGGGTCGCCAGCACGATAGGCGGTAGGTCGCCGACCCTCGGTACTGCGTGCATATCTTCGACAAATTGGCGCATGTCGCCTAAAGGCTTACCTGCGGTAATACCCATGCGGTTGAGTGCTGGCGCGTGGCTGACCCCTACACCGAAGCGGAAGCGGCCGTTAGATACCTCGTGTAGAAATGCTGCGGTTTGTGCAAAGTCTGTGACATTGCGGGTATAGATAGGGGTAATGCTGGTGCCGATCATAACGTCACTGGTGCTCAGTGCGATGGCGTTGCACAGTGATAAACTGTCCCCAAGGCTCGGTCCAAATATGCCGGGAAAACCCCGTCGTTCGATTTCTTTAGCGATCTCTATGGTCTTGAGTCTGCGACCTGGAACGGCGGCCAAACTTACAGCGGGTAGTTGTGTCATGTTTCCCTCCAAAATGCATGAAAAAACAGGTTACTCGAGTTAATACCCAAGACCAACATTTAACGGTCCCGAGTAGTCACCTCGTGGATATCGTCCCACTCGCTATAGCTGCGACGGCCATGGGATTTGGTCATGCTCCGCTTGATGTCCGGGTAGTGAACAACATCTACCGGCGCGGATTCTCCACCCATGAGATAAATCAAATCCGCTGCGGAACTGTTGTGCAGACTATGGGGTTCTGATGGTGCGGTGAAGCCCATAAAGTCGCCGGCACCGACGCTAAAGCTTTGGTCGCCAATTCTCGCTGTCCCCGTTCCAGCAACAATATAGATAAATTCCTCGTCCGCATCGTGGTAGTGATGAGTGGTCGAGTCACGGCCCGGCTCCAGAGTCACCAGATGTAGCCCTAAACGCTGCAACCCCACTGCAGCACTGAGTGACCGAGTCAGTCGCACGGCGTTGGCATTAAATTGATGTTGCACTCGCTCGACGGGCATGGCGGCAATGTCGGTCGCCCGTAACAGATGTTTATGCATAGCTGGTTGGTCTCCCGATCAGCGACCAAGGTGTCGCAGGTGCTCTAGCAGTATCTGATTTTGCTCCTCGGTACCTATGCTGATGCGTAATTTGTCATCAAGGCGAGGATGGTTGAAATAACGTACCAAGATATTCTCAGCTTTCAGTCGTGTATAGATCGCCTCCGCGCCCATGCTGTCGTTGGGTGGGGTTGATAGTAAAAAATTGGTTTCACTGGCGACACATGTCCAGCCGAGTTCGCTGAGCTGTTGTGCCACAAGTTGGCGTTGCTCGCGCACCCTTGCCCAAGTGCTTTGCGCGTAGGTTTGGTCTTCTAGAGCGGCGATGCCGAGGCGCTGACTGATGGCATCGATGTTATAGCTGTCGCGGGTTTTATCGATAATCGGCGTGATCAAACTTTCGTTACCAAGCAAATAACCCAGCCGCAACCCGGCAAGACTGTACCCCTTACTGAAGGTGCGCAATACCAGAACATTGTCATGTTGCTCAACCAACTCGCGACTTGTGTAGCCGATCTCAGGATCGATGAAATCTGCATAGGCTTCGTCGATCAGTAATACGCCGCTAATCTCTTCGGCGATCCGGTGTAACTGCTCGGCTCGGGTGAGATGCCCGCTTGGGGCATGGGGATTCACCACGCAAGTAAGTTGCGCATTCGCCGCAGAGGCTTGGGTTGCGAAGTCCGCAGGGATCGTCCAGTTGGATTCCAGATCGACGTTAAAAGGTTGCGCGTCCTGGATTTGTGCGAGTACTGGATAAAGGGAATAACTTGGGTTTGTACTGGCGAACGTGCCACCTGGGCTAACGTAGGTGGTCACGGCCAGACGTAGCGCTTCGTCGCCGGCGTGGGTGACGACGACCTGATTTCTACTGAGACCATGGAGATGTGCGATTCGCTCGCGCAGGGCGTCAGCAGTAGGCTGCGGGTAGGTGCGAAGTTCGGTGGTTGCGAAGTCGTTCAAGGCCGCAGCTACGTGAGGACTGGGTGGATAGGGGTTTTCGTTGGTATTGAGCTTAATCGCCTGACCATCCTTGGGTTGTTCGCCCCAGCTATACCCCTGCATGCGTTGAATGTTGGGACGTTGGTAAGTGCTCATGAAGATGCTTCTGGCGGTTGCTCGTCACTTGCGGGCGCCGAGTCTGGTGCAACAGCTGGCTCTGGGTCAGCTGGCCCTAAAAGATAGGCGATCCAGGCCGTGTCTGGGTTGGCTTCCATGGCTATTTTGGCGGTCATGGTCAAAGGTACAGATAGCAGCATACCAACGGGGCCTAGTAGCCAGCCCCACAGCACTAAGGATAGAAATACCACTAGGGTTGAAAGCCCAAGGCTGCGTCCCATAAAGCGCGGTTCGACAATGTTGCCCATCACCATATTGATTAGGAAAAAGCTTGCTGCGACAGCGCCAGCAGTTGCAGGGCCAATTTGTACAATTGCCAATAAGACTGGGGGTACTGCAGCGATAATGGAGCCGATCGTTGGGATGAAGTTCAGCAGCATGGCCAACAAACCCCACAGTAGTGGAAAGTCCACTTTTAGTGCCCAAAGCACTATGGTGACGACAATCCCCGTGCCGATGCTGACACTGGTCTTGATGGCAATATAACGGTTCATGTTCGTGGTGAATTGCGCAAACAGCGGCAAGTCGCGCTGCGGATTGGAAAGCACCTGGCGCAGCTTGCTGGGGAAGCTGGTGGCCTCGGCGAGAATGAAGACTACTGTTAGGGTAATCAGCAGGCTATCGCCAAGTACCGCACCAATGCCGGCCAAGGTGGAACTTGCAAAGGTCAGGGCAGACCCAGGTGATAAGTTGGTAACCACACTGGTTAGGTCCAGTGGAATATCAAATTGCTGGAGAAACGCGACCAACTGAGCTTGCAGCAGAGCAAGGCGCTCCTGATAAAAAGGCAGCTTTGCTGCAAACGCAGAGGTTGACGAAGCCAGTAGTCCGGCGAGCACAGCGAGTATTGTAATGATGCCAACAATTACTGTAGGCAGCGCAATATTGTTTTTTAAGCCTCGCGCGCGGAGCCAAAATAGCGGTGTTGCGGCAATGGTTGCGATAAATACCGACAACAGGAAGGGCACGATGAGCGCCTGAGCGGATTTCAAGCCCGCAGCGATAATGATAAGAGCGGCGATTATCAAGAGACTATTAGCGGTGCTGGTTTTTTTATCATCTGCCATGGTGCTGCTCTACCATTACGTAAAAGGCTGGCGATTTTTCAGGCTTGGAAGTTGTTCGCGCACGCGTCTGACTTCGGCAGGGTCTACGCTGGCTATGGCATAACCGTCGCCGTCATCGATTTCTGCGAGCACTCGCCCCCATGGATCAATAATTACTGAATGACCATAGGATGCGCGATTAGCGCTGTGCTGACCATGTTGTGCGGGGGCGATAATGTAGCTCTGGTTTTCGATCGCCCGAGCGCGTAGCAATGGATGCCAGTGGGCATCGCCGGTAGTTGCTGTGAAAGCGGATGGCACGCTGTGGGCGATTGCGCCTTGATCGGTAAGACTTTGATACAGCGCTGGGAAGCGCAGGTCATAGCAAATAGTAAGCCCAAGACGGCCGAAGCTGGTTTCGGTGATCACCGTCTGGTCGCCCGCTGCAGTTTGACGGGACTCCTGCAACTGCGGCCCGTCCACGATATTGACGTCAAACAAGTGAATTTTTCGATACAGGGCCTGTATTGAGCCAGTTTGGTCGAGATAAACACTGGTATTAAAGCAGCGTTGCGGATCGTCAGGGATGGCCTCATGGAATCCGCCGAGCAATAAAGCGCAGTCGAGTTCTTGGGCTAAAGCCTGACAGCGGCGCAGAATAGGGCCGCCGGCAGGCAACGGTTCGAGGATTTCTTGTTTGCCCTCATGCCTGCCGAGGTAAGCGAAGGCCTCTGCCCAAGCGATCAGTTGCGCGCCCTCCGCGGCTGCCTGACGACTCAATGTGGTTAGGGTGCTGAGGTTGGCTTCGACATCTGTGCCGGCATTGTGCTGAACAACAGCGACCTTGGTCGCAGTGGTGCTAGACATTGTCTCTCAAGGCCTGTGCTCTCGTAGCGCGGGTATTATTCGGCTGCATTGCTCAGGTCTTCCGGTTGCACACATTTGATTTGATTGCCCAAGTATTCCTCTAAAGCGGGCAGGTTAAATGCATCGTCCTCAGAGACAAAGCTGATAGCAACCCCTTCCGCACCGGCTCGACCGGTGCGGCCAATACGATGTACGTAATCCTCCGGATCTTCCGGCAGCTCAAAATTAATCACATGGGTGACGCCGTCAACGTGGATGCCACGGCCGGCCACGTCAGTAGCGATCAGGTACTGCAGTTTGCCTTCCTTAAAACGGTTCAGGGTCGAAAGGCGTTTCTTTTGTGGAATATCGCCGGCTAATCCCTCGCACTGGATGTCGTGCTTGCTTAGGTAACTGACTAGGCGATGGGTCTGGTCGCGACGATTAGCGAAGATAATGGCGCGTGTGGGTCGTTTTACCAATAAGAAATCGTGCAGTAGTTTCTGCCGTCCGCTGCCGCTGACCAGCCAAAATTTTTGATCGACGGTATCCGTGGCGACGCTATCGGGTTCCACCACAATATGTTCTGGGTCAATGGTCCAAGACTGGGCAAGGCGCATAACAGTTTCATTAAACGTCGCGGAGAAAAATAAGGTCTGGCGTTGCCGTTTATGCGGCGTTTGAAAGACGATGCGTCGGACGTCGGGAATGAAGCCCATATCGAGCATGCGGTCAGCTTCATCAATCACCAGAGTTTCGACTTTGCTCAAATTCACATGGCGTCGCTCAAGAAAATCGATCAGTCGGCCCGGGGTAGCCACCAGTATATCTACCGGTTTTGCAGCTAGGCGTTCCTGCTGCTTGGTAAAATCCATACCACCTACGACGCTCACCGTGTGAGCGCCCATATATTTCGCGAGCCCTTCTGCGTCGCCTTCGATTTGCAGGGCTAACTCTCGTGTTGGTGCAAGTACCAAGGCGCGCGGCGTGCCCGTCGGCAGTGGCTCTTGCAGTGGATTTTCCCAAAATCGAGTTAGCAGGGTAATAAGGAAGGCTGCGGTTTTGCCGGTGCCCGTCTGTGCCTGTCCGGTGACGTCGTAGTCGGCGAGACTGAACGGTAAAGCTCGACCTTGGATCGGCGTGCAAAATTCAAATCCTAGATCATCGATAGCCCGCATTAATGGATCGGGTAGAGCATAGTCTTGGAACCGATCTGGCTCTGCAGTCGATGCGGTTGCGGAATTATTTAGGTCAGTAGCCGTTACAAGATCGGTCATAATTTTCCTAGGGTTGTGCGAGCAGCAGGCGAGCACTGGCAAGTTTTACGCAGAGCGTAAGTATCTGCATAGCGCCTGCTAATTCTTCTAAGCTGCCGAAAGTAGGGGCGATGCGCACGTTGCGATCATCTGGATCGATACCGTACGGGAAGGTAGCACCCGCTGGAGTCAGAACTAAGCCCGCATCTTTTGCCATAGCGACAACTTTTTTAGCAAGACCGGGCAGTAGGTCGAGGGAGACGAAATAGCCACCATTAGGTTGGGTCCAATGGGCGACCCCAAGAGCCCCGAGTTGTTCAGTTAATACCCGTTCTACCAATGCAAACTTTGGCCGCAAAATTTCTGCATGAGCGGCCATGTGCTCACTAACGCGCCCGTTCAAGAAGCGTGCGTGTCGTAATTGGTTTACTTTGTCGGGTCCAACAGTCTGTACGCTCAAGTGCGCGGTAAGACTATTTAATACGGTGGCGCCGGAGGCGACAAAACCCACGCCGGCACCGGCGAAGGTGACTTTTGAGGTAGAAGCGAACTGCACAATATGCTCTTGGGTACCGGCAGCGATTGCAGCATCCCGAATGCTGGCCAAGGCATCTCCTGGTTGTTGCAAATGATGCACCGCATACGCGTTGTCCCACAGTACAACGAAGTCTTCGGCGGCAGCCCGATTAGGCAGATCGGCCAGTGCGCGCACAGTGCTATCAGAATAGGTGTTGCCGGTAGGGTTAGCGTACTTGGGTACGCACCAGATGGCTTTGATGCACGAGTCTGCAGCGGCCAGTTCAGCGGCTTTTTGCATATCAGGGCCGTCTTCAAGCATGGGAATATTGACCATTTCCATGCCGAAATGTTGGCACAGCACAAAGTGCCGATCGTAGCCGGGGACGGGCGTCAGTACCTTAACAGTCTGGCTATCACTCCACTTTCGTTCATCCCCCCACAAGCCAAGCTGTAAGGCGGTACTCAATACCAAATGCATAAGATTGAGGCTTGAATTGCCTGCGGCCATGATCTCTGCGGCAGGTACCTCCATTATTTCTGACCCGAGCTCACGTGCTTCGGCAATGCCCATTAAGCCGCCGTAGTTGCGGGTGTCGGTGCCATCCGCGCTGATGTAATTGCCGGCGATCATGGTTTCTAAGGCGTCGCTGAGACTGAGTTGCTCAGCACCAGGCTTACCGCGGCTTAAGTCCAATTGTTGATTAGCGCCGCTGACCTGAGTCAGTTCTGCGGCCCAAGCCTGTTCGAGCGCCTGTAAGTCTGTCTTCGATAGCTCTGCCAGGGGCTGCCCTGATTCACCAGCGGTCATAGTCCAAGTTCCTCTCGCATGCCAAGCATAATGTTAAGGTTTTGTATGGCGGCGCCAGCAGCGCCCTTGCCTAAGTTGTCATAACGCGCGTTGATAATTACGCGTTGCGCATCACCGAATACCATCAATTCTAAATTGTTCGTGCCGTTGCATGCGGTGGGATTTAAGTATCCGTTCACCAGTTGCTGCTCGGCGTTAACTGGGGCTACCCGTATGAATCGCTCATCAGCGTAGCGCTGCTCTAAAACGGCTTGGACCTCGGCAGGCGTCGCACCGCTTAGTTCGCTGGCGAATAACGCGACACTGGTGACCATGCCCTTATAGTAATTCGCTACAGTTGGTAAAAAAATCGGCGCTACGGTGGTGCCGCTATAGTGCTGCATTTCTGGTAGATGCTTATGGCCTTGGGTGAGTCCATAAGTTTGAGTGTTGTAGGTATCCGCCTGTTCTGGCGTGAAGTCTTCGAACGACTCAATCATCTGGCGGCCACCACCGGAATAACCAGAAACAGCGTTGCATCGCAGCGGTGTGCTTGGATTTAACAGGCCGGCCTCGATCAAAGGCAGAATACTGAGAATAAAGCCTTGCGGATAACAACCTGGATTGCTGACCCTATCGGCCTCGGCAATGGCAGTGCGATTTTGCGGGTTTAGCTCTGGCAGTCCATAGGCCCACTCGGGGTTAACGCGATGAGCGCTGCTGGCGTCGAGGATACGGCAGTTGTGCTCAGCCAGTGCGCAGGCCTCGAGCGCTGCAGCGTCGGGTAGACATAGAATCGCGATATCGGCCTGTTTAAACATCTGTTCGCGGATTGCCGGATCCTTGCGGTGTTCATCCGCAATCGTCAAAAGCTCTAGATCGCTGCGCCCACGCAGTCGGGTGGTAATCTCAATACCCGTGGTGCCGGCCTGTCCGTCGATAAAAATTGTTGCCATGGTAAAAATGCCGATGCGCCGTGTTCGCGAAAGAAAGAGCACTGGATTTGCAGCCTGGGGCTGAACCACGTTCGTGTTCAGCGGTATGCCGTCAAAAAACCGCGCAGAGTCTAAACTATTCTGGCTTAGAACGTAATTTGCTTGCGTAGTGAAGTGGGCAACTTACTCAGGGTCTGGTGCAAGCTCACGTCTGGATAAAACTCGCGTGCTCGATGTATGAATCGCAGTGTTTTCAGCCCATCGAACCAATTGGTGAGCAAGTGCTGTCGCTGTTCGGGATTCGGTTGTTGATAAAACTTATCGTTCAAGACTTTAGGCAAGCCGAGGTGCAGTAGAATCCGCACGATGCGTGCATGGTCGCGGTCATTGGACGTTGCTATGGCAACAAATTCAGGACTCTGGCCGCACTGCTGCAGGTAAATTAAGGCTTTGCCGAGTAGTTCAAAGCACCGGTGATCATAGCTCAGATAGCTATGGCCGCTGGGATCGTCGCGCAGGAGCGTGACGATTTTTTCCAGCGCGGGGCCTGTACCAAAGGGCACTCGTGTCGATCTTCTCGCCCGCACCTCGATGGTCGGCTGGTGCACCCAGGTTACTGCTGCGAGTTTGTTTAGCTTATTGAGAAAGTGAAAATCTTCCCCGGCGCTACGCTTTGGAAAACCTCGTGCCCTGGCGTAACTGTTTGCTTGCACCGCGATAGTGCTGCCGAGGGTTGGGTAGGCATAAGGGCTGCCCTGGCAAGCCAATGCCTGAATGTAGTACTGCATATGTGCATCGTACAGTTTAGCTGCAAACTGCAGCATGGCATCGTCGCTAACGTGCTGATGGCTAAAGACCACAGTGCCCTGATGGGATGAAAGCGCCGAGAAATAGTCCTTTGGCAGGCGGGCATCGGCGTCTGTTTGACAGAGCCAAGGCGACGTGACGTAGCCGTCTCGGTATAAGCGTAAAGCGATATCTGAGCCTATTTTACGTGCCAGCCCGACGCCCTGCTTTGGCGGCAGCCGTTTCCCTGGGCTTGCTCTATCAATCACCACTATCGGCGTGTGCTCGCTGTGCTCTAGGCCCGCGAGTAGCTTGCGCGTTGAGCGAATCTTTTCGATTTCGATGGTTTCGTCGTCAGGCGCATTGACCACGACGATAGTTAACAGGGCAGGGTTGCCGCAGCGACTGAGCACATTGGATAAGAAATAAGCTGATTCAGCGAATGCAGGAATGATCAATACATGCTGATAGCGCTGTTTGTTGCTCAGCGCAGGGTGGTTGCTGGCGCTGAATTGCTGTGCCTCTGGTTCCGCATGGCGCTGTAAATACTGATCGATGGCACGATCCATGGCGAATTTTGATCAGTGTAGAGCCGCGCGCAGCGGCAGAGTTTGAATGATTTTTGCCTCGCGTTGAGATAATTCATTAAAGCGCTCAGTCACCGTCGGCTCGTCGAAGTGCTCGACCGCCAAATCTATGAAAAGCTCCCAGTGGCGTTGTTCGCTGGCTGCGATGGCTTGATAGAAGCGCCTAAGCGCAGGGTCATCGCATAAGTTGTCTGCAAGCAACGCAAAGCGTTCAGCGCCGCGTCTTTCGACCACCGCAGCGACGGTCAACCGGTCAAGCAAAAAGTGCTCTGCGGCCTTGCGCACTTGGCCATTCAGAGCATGAATGTATGGATCTTTGAGGTCTGCAGCGGGGGTCAGTTGGCGCGCCAAAATCAGCCGCATTACTTCGCGATAATGGTTCAATTCCTCTACCGCCAGCTCGACCATGGCGCGCACGATCGAGGGTTGGTCGGGGTAGTGCGAGACCATGCTCATAGCCATGCCAGAGGCCTTTTTCTCTGCCGAGGCATGATCCATGAGAAAACCATCAAAATCAGCCAGCACGGTCTCGAGCCAGCCGCTGGGTGTGGCCGCCAGTGGACTTAATTGGGATAAATCGATGCGAGCCATTGACTGATATGAGTTATTTCCTGGGGGCATACCTGGTGGCCCATGGCGTATTCGTGCCACTCAACGCGGTAGTTTAGTCCGATTAGGGCCTCCCGTGAGGTGATCGCGCGGGTGATCGGGATTACTGGGTCCGACAAGCCGTGTGCCATGAAAATAGGCGTTTCGACATTTGCCAGGCCGATACGCTCGGTGATCTGTTCATGATCGTGAAGATAGGTTGAGAGCGCCATAATGCCCGCTAAGGGTTGGTTATGACTTAAGCCCAATTCCAACGCGATGACGCCACCTTGAGAAAAACCAGCCAAAGCAATGCGTTCGCTGGGTATGCCAGCTGCGATTTCCTCTGCGATGATGGAACGAATTGCAGCAACGGAATTTTTTATGTCCGCGCCGCCAGCAAGTGGCGCGCCCGGATCAATGTCGTACCAAGCACGCATTTCCATGCCGCCATTTATGGTTACCGGTCGGACAGGCGCATTTGGAAAAATGAAACGCACGCTAGCTTCGATATCGAGCATCGGTACCAATGGTTCGAAATCGGTGGCGTCAGCGCCAAGGCCATGTAACCAAATAACGCTAGCTGTCGGGTTATCGGCGGTCTCACGTCGCAAACACTCTAACGTCGTCGAATTTACAGTATCTGTCATCAGGGGAGTCCTTAGTTTGACGCCGGCACCTTAGCTGGATTCAGCTGGACATTTCAACGCCATTGCATTTCGGCGGTTGGCCAGCATATTGACCTTACTGCCCAAGGCCAAGTACCTTGCGCAATCGCGCTCGTCGAGTGCACATGCTAGGCGCCGTGTCAGGCCGCCAAGTGAAAAATCGTGGTGGCACAAGCAACATGACCGAATACTTAGAAGAGCGTGAAACGTCGCGCAATATGCAGCGTTTGACACCGGCCTTAAGATTTCTCCAGCCCTACCGTCTGCAGGTGGTTTTGGCCAGTGTCGCGCTGTGCGTTACTGCCTCCGCCATGCTGTTACTGGGGCAGGGCATCCGCATAGTTATTGATAGTGGCTTCGCCAGTGGTGAAAGCGCGCTGCTGACCGAGTCGCTGATGCTATTTGTGGCATTTGTAACGGTGCTCACTGTTGGCACCTTTGTGCGTTTCTATTTTGTATCTTGGGTCGGCGAGAAAGTTAGCAATGACATTCGTCAAGCCGTATTCAACCACCTAATCCATATGCACCCGGGGTTTTTCGAAACGAATACGCCGAGTGAGATTCAGTCGCGGGTCACGACCGATACTACGCTGCTGCAAACAGTCATTGGCTCATCTGTGTCGATCGCACTGCGCAATGCGCTGATGTTGGTAGGCGGCTTGGTATTGCTGGTAATTACCAATGCGAAATTGTCATTGCTGGTCCTTGGTAGTGTGCCCTTTGTCGTACTACCAGTGGTGTTATTTGGTCGCCGCGTGCGCTCGTTGTCACGATCTAGTCAAGATCGGCTCGCCGATGTGGGCAGCCAAGTCAGCGAAAGCTTCCGTAACATCAAGATTGTGCAGTCCTTCAATCATCAGGGTGCCGATGTCACACAATTTGGCCAGCGGCTCGATCGATCTTTGCGGGTAGCCTTGCAGCGAGTCTGGCACCGCGCCGTACTGGTCGCGGTAGTTATGTTGATGGTTTTTGGGGCCGTAGCGACGCTGTTATGGGTCGGCGGTCAAGATGTACTCGCAGGACGCACATCTCCCGGAGATTTGGCCGCATTTATTTTCTACGCCTTTATTGTCGCTGGCTCTGTTGGTGCAATCTCTGAGGTTTGGAGCGATTTGCAGCGTGCTGCCGGGGCAACTGAACGCTTGATGGAATTACTGCATGCAACTAACGATCTCGTTGATGGCGATGATGCAGCCGCAAAAGATCGGCTGCTTGACCGGCCCTCTGCGACATTATCACTGCGTAATTTGTCTTTCAGCTATCCCTCGCGGCCCCAACATATGGCGTTAAACGACATCAGCTTAGATGTGGAAGCGGGAGAAATGGTTGCCGTTGTTGGACCGTCGGGAGCGGGTAAGAGCACTCTCTTTGATCTGCTGCAGCGGTTCTATGATCCCAGTGGTGGAGTAATACGTCTCGATGGCGTGGATTTGCGCGAGCGTTCACTTGCAGCTGTGCGTGCTGGATTTGGCTTTGTTCCTCAGGACCCCGTTTTGTTCTCAGGTACGCTGCGCGACAACCTCACGTATGGACGCCCCAATGCTACCGTAGACGAAGTTAATCAGGCGCTAGAACTCGCCTATGCGAGTGAATTTGTGCAAAACCTGCCTGAGGGTCTAGATACCCGGGTAGGTGAAAATGGTGTGGGGCTATCTGGCGGCCAGCGTCAGCGTCTGGCGATTGCGCGGGCATTGCTCGCACAGCCGCGATGCTTATTGCTTGATGAAGCCACCAGTGCCTTGGATGCGCAAAGCGAAGACTATGTGGGTAAGTCCTTACACAGTCTCAAGGGTAGAATGACTATAATCGTTATCGCTCATCGACTGTCTACGGTTCGTACCGCTGATCGCATTTGCGTGATGGATCAAGGGATGCTGCTTGCCGAGGGCAGTCACGAGCGCTTGCTTGCGGAAAACCCGTTGTACAAGGAATTCGCGCATATTCAGTTCGCCGCCTAAGTTTCGCTAAAAAGGCCGAATTGCAGGCCGTCTTTGTCGGCCCGCGGCTCCGCTTTTAGCTGTACGCCGAGGCCCAATAACCGTATGGGTAAGCCCTTGCGCTGCCAAGCCTCGTCTAAAAGTTGCCGATAACAGGCCTTATCCAGGGCAACCCCAGCTCTGCTTACGGTGGTTATCGAAAAGTCATCAAAGCGTAATTTAAGCGTCCGAGACTTTATGAGGTTTTGACAATTTGCCTTGGCCACGCGTTTTTGTAAGTCCGCGAAGAGATAATCAATAGCATCGCTGCAAACGCTTGGGTTGGCTAAATCTACTGCGTAGGTGCGCTCGGTGCTTACGGATTTTCGTTGTCGATAGGGGCTCACCGGCCGATCGTCTTGGCCCCGGCATAGATCAAATAATCGAGCACCAAATTTGCCGAAATGCTGGGTGAGTTCAAGAATCGACAACCGTTGCAAATCCGCGCAAGTGGTTAGACCCATGCGATGCATCTTTTTTGCGGTTACTGAGCCAACACCGAAAATTTTCTCCACTGGCAGAACGCTGATGAATGCCGCCACCTCGCTCGGCTCCACCGTCTTTTGCCCATCGGGTTTGTTCCAGTCGGAGGCGATCTTGGCGAGAAACTTGTTATTGGCAATGCCAGCCGAGATCGTAATGCCTATTTCTGCACGCACTCGGTCGCGAATTTCTTTGGCGATGAGCGTAGCGCTGCCATTGGCGATTGAGCTATCGCTGACATCCAAAAATGCCTCGTCTAACGACAATGGTTCTACCAAGTCGGTATATTCCCGAAAAATCGCCTGTACTCGCGCAGACTCCTCTTTGTATTTGCTCATATTGGTGCTGACCACCACTAAATCCGCACAGTTACGCAGCGCCGTGGACATCGGCATCGCCGAGCGCACTCCATAGGCGCGAGCGGCGTAATTGCAGGTGGCGACAACGCCGCGCTGGTCAGGTCTGCCGCCGACGGCGATGGGTTTGTCACGTAAATCGGGGTTGTCGCGCATCTCGATGGATGCGTAAAAGCTGTCGCAATCGCAGTGAATGATTTTACGCATGGAAATCAGATGCTCTAAAAAGGAGCAGGATTGCTGGTTTTGCGATCATTTTTACAACAAATTTATCCAACAAACTATATTTAACAGGGGACAGCGCTTCGATTATTAGTTTAATATTGCGCGGCCTCCGTTCAAATCGTCAATCAAAGGTTAACATCTGAGATTCGCGTTATGCAGATGATAGAACGAGTTAGGGTTAATTAATTTGCAGGTCTCTGGCCTTTTAGTACTGCTGTTTGGTGCTAACCAAACAAGTAAGGTCCTTGTATTTGCGTATACAATGTTGACAGTCCCCTGAATAAGGAGTTCCGATGAGCGTAGAGTTGTTAGACAACCCCAGGTTTTTTGGTTTTCGGGTCCGCCGGCAAATCGATGGTAAAACCTATCAAGAGTATTTTTCGCTGAAAGCAAATGGCAAGCGCATGCGTGGAGCCGCTCGTGCTGAGGTGAAAGCAGTTGCTGATGCGCGTGATGCGACGCTTAAAGAGTTGCAGCAAAAAAATCGTGACCGTAAGGACAAAGAGATCGACCTAGATCCTACTGGCCAGATTCGCGGGATACTGTGCCGTATGAAGCGTGAGAAGAGTGGCACACTTACACCGGTCTTTCAGGTCGGCGTTATGTCCCGTGTACGGGGTAAAATCGTTAACACTACGGTATCGATTACAAAGCATGGGCGTGTAGAAGCGTGGGCTCGCGCAGTGGACTTTTACTGTGAGCATAAGAAAATCGGTAAGCGATCAAATGTCTACAAAGATCTGATTTCGCGCTGTCCGAAACCCGCTCAAATCAAGAAATTCACGGCTCAATAGGCTCGTCTGCCGAGTAAATGCGGTAAGCTTGCGGCGACAGCAATTGTCGCAGCAGGCGCGCCGCTCATCCCGCATTTTGATAAGCCCCTGCTGTGACCATTAAAGCAGAGGCAAAGCATGCAGTACGCGGAAACATATCAGCGATCGATTAGTGAATCCGAGGCGTTTTGGGCAGAACGCGCCAACGATATTCCCTGGTTCACTGCTCCTCAGACTATCCTCAGCAAAGATGCGAATGACGTTGCACGCTGGTATGCCGACGGCACTCTGAACACCTGTTTCTGTGCCGTGGATTACCACGTTCAGCAAGGCCGTGGCGATCAGACAGCCCTGATCTATGATTCGCCGGTGACACAGACTGTGTCCCGTTATAGCTATGCAGAGCTGATGGACTGGACTGCGCGAGTGGCGGGCGGCTTGGTAGAGCTCGGTGTAGCGAAAGGGGATGTAGTAATCATCTACATGCCTATGGTGCCGGAAACAATTGTGGCCATGTTGGCATGTGCGCGGATTGGCGCAGTGCACTCTGTGGTATTTGGTGGTTTTGCTGCGGATGAACTGGCCATGCGCATCGATGATGCCACGCCCAAAGTTGTGCTCGCGGCGACCTGCGGTATCGAAACCGAGCGTGTTATTCCCTATCAACCCTTGCTCAATGGTGCGTTAGATCTCGCGCGTCACAAGCCCGCCCATGTGGTAATGCTCGAGCGACCCCAAGCCCCCGCCGAGTTAAATGCACCGCGAGATATCGACTGGGCGAGTTGGGCCGCCGCGGCCGAGCCGGTCGCTTGTGTGCCGGTGGCGGCTACGGACCCTCTCTACATCCTGTATACCTCGGGTACTACAGGCAAGCCCAAGGGTATTGTGCGCGACAATGGCGGCCATGCAGTTGCGCTGAAATACAGCATGTCGGCGGTTTATGATGTGGGTATAGGTGATGTGTACTGGGCGGCGTCGGATGTTGGTTGGGTGGTTGGCCACTCATACATCGTCTATGGACCTCTGTTGGCGGGTTGTACCACCGTCGTCTATGAGGGTAAGCCGGTAAAAACCCCTGACGCAGGGGCCTTTTGGCGGGTACTGGCAGAGCATAAGGTGAACAGTTTTTTCGTTGCACCAACGGCCTTTCGAGCAATAAAGAAAGAAGACCCAGAGTGCAAACTGTTAGCCCAGTACGATATCTCCAGCTTGAAATACCAATTTGTTGCCGGCGAGCGATTAGACCCACCAACCTACTACTGGTTAGAGCAGCACCTGCAGGTGCCAATTATCGATCATTGGTGGCAGACCGAGACCGGCTGGTCGATCTGCGCGAACCCGGCCGGGATAGAACTGTTGCCGAGCAGGGCCGGTTCCTGTGGGGTGCCAGCGCCCGGATGGGATCTGCGCGTATTAGATGAGTCCGGCCAAGAAGTTGCAGCTGGCGAAGAAGGCGCGATTGTTGTTAAAGCGCCCTTGCCCCCGAGTGCTTTTGCAACTGTTTGGCGTGATCACGAGCGTTTTCAACAAAGTTATTGGAGTCAGTTCCCAGGGTTTTATTTGACTGGCGACGGTGGTTACCAAGATGCAGACGGTTATGTCTACGTTATGGGTAGAACCGACGATGTAATCAACGTTGCCGGGCACAGGCTATCTACCGGGCGCATTGAGGAAGTGGTCGCTGAACACAGCGCTGTCGCAGAATGTGCAGTTGTAGGCATTCATGATGCTGAAAAAGGACAAGTGCCTGTTGGATTACTATTGTTAAAGGACGGCATTAACGTTGACGATGAGTCGTTAGTTGCCGAATTGGTGCAGAGCGTGCGTGATAACGTCGGACCGATTGCTAATTTCAAGCGTGCGTTAGTGGTCACTCGCCTACCGAAGACTCGATCGGGTAAGATACTGCGCCAAGTTATTCGCAAAATGATTGATGGTGATGCGTACACCGTGCCCTCAACCATTGACGATCCAAATATTATCCCCGAGCTAGAAGCGACGCTGCGCGAGCAGGGATTCATTGATGCATAAAGCCCTTCAGCGTCGTTAGTTAAATCAGGAGCCAAGTACAAAACGATGATCATCGTCCACGGCAGTATCCCAATCCGCCCAGAACGGCGAGACCAAGCGTTGGCTTTAGCCAAGCAAATGGCGGCCGCCAGTCGCAATGAGAAAGGATGTATGTCCTATGAGTTTTACGTCGGTTTAGCCGACCCGGACACGCTTATGCTGTTTCAAGAATGGGAGAGTATGGAGGCGCTTATGGGTCACTTTGATACCGACCACATGGATGTATTCCTGCAGCAGCTACCCGACTTAGTATCAGGGGAGATCATTACCCGTCGTTATGCCGTCCAGGCAGTAGAGGAAGAAGAAGCTGTGACAGTAGAGGCACCGGAACCGATCATTCACTGAGGGGCACTGGAGCGCTCGCGGTTCAGTCGTTCTGATCTGCAGTGGATGCATCCAGCTCACGGCGTTTGCGCACGAAGATTGCGCTACTGATACCAAGGCCTAAGGCAAAGAACAGTTCAATGGCGGCGAATAAAAACAGCCGCTGGTCAGTAATCACTAATACTGCATGAATAAAGTAGAGCGTGCTGATCAGGCACAGCATAAACATGCTGCGCAGTTCGCCTCTAAGGGCGCCGGGCATGGGCAACAGTAGCGGCAGCACTTGGATTAGAAACCATATTCCATTACTCGATGGGGTGGCCAACGGTTCGATGAAAAACTGCCTTAATCCGGTCACAGCAAGTAGTGATCCGGCACAAACTAAGCTCAGAAATAGCCAACCGCGCAAATGCGTTCTCCGTATATAGATCTAGGTGGTTGAATTGAGGCGCAGCGCTGTCTGTGCCAGTTGGGTTCCAGCAGCAACCGCTAGGCTGGCCTCCTCCTCGCTCAATTTAGCTGGATCGTCACTGCCCTGTAGGTGGGTAACGCCATAGGGCGTGCCACCGCTTCGCGTTTGATTTAACGCGGGCAGGCTATAGGGTAATCCTTGGATCAACATGCCGTGGTGCAATAAAGGCACCATCATGGTCAGCAGCGTGCTCTCCTGACCGCCGTGTATGGATGCGCTAGAAGTAAATACGCTAGCAGGTTTGCCGACCAAAGCGTGGTCTGCCCATAAGTCCGCTGTAGTATCGAGAAAATACTTCATGGGGGCCGCCATATTGCCAAACCGCGTAGCGCTGCCTAGGGCAAGGCCTGCGCAATTGCGTAAGTCGTCCTTAGTGCAAAATACCGCGCCGCTATCGGGGACCGCAGAAGCCGTGCGTTCGACCACAGTACTTACCGGCGGTACCGTGCGTATACACGCCTCGATGCCTTCAACCTTGTCTACGCCGCGCGCAATATGCAGGGCGAGATTTTGCGTACCGCCGCTGCGCGAGTAGTACAGAATTAACACATAAGGTTTGCTCATAGCAGGGTCAAGACTCTTTCTGGTGGCCGGCCAATTACTGCACCGTGCTCTGTCAGCGCGATGGGGCGCTCGATGAGAATAGGATGTTCAACCATTGCATCTATCAGTGCGGCTTCGGTCAGGGAAGTATCTTCGAGGTTGAGTTCAAGGTAAACGGCTTCCTTGGTGCGCATTAATTGCCGTGCGCTTAACCCTAGAGCATTGAGTATTTGTCGAAGTTCGGCGGCGTTAGGCGGTTGTTTTAGATACTCCACCAAATTGACAGTTGCTGCGCCTGCCTGCAGCAGTGCTAGAGTTTGCCGAGACTTCGAACAATTAGGGTTGTGATAGAGCGTTACAGCGACCATGGGCTTCTCGTTAGCAGTGTTATGGGGCACAGTATAAGGATGGGCGAGTCCAGTACCAATTCGCTAAATGCGATTCCCAATCGATGGCAGCGCAGTGCACAGTATTTGCGCAGAATACTTGCGGCGTACTGGCCACTATTGCGTTCACAGTTTGCCCAACACGACTGTTTAACAGCGGCTGCTGCACTGACCTTCACCTCATTGCTCGCACTTGTGCCGCTGATGACCGTTACCTATATCGGTTTGTCTCTCGTTCCCCAGTACGGTGACTTATGGGTTGAGGTGCAGAATTTTATATTCCGCAATTTTGTGCCTGCCAGTTCAGAACTCGTGCAGCAGAAACTCACCGAATTTGCCGGCAGAGCTCGTGGACTCACCACAGCGGGTGGTATCGGCATTGTCTCGGTTGCTCTTCTCATGCTGGTATCGATTGAAAAACGCTTCAATGCTATCTGGCAGGTAGCTACCCCGCGCTGGGGCGTGCAGCGAGTCCTAGTGTATTGGGGTGTATTGTCCCTCGGCCCTGCGCTGCTGTTAATGGCCGTTTGGAGCAGCATTTATTTGATTGGTCTGCCGCTGCTTAGCGAAATCCGTGTATTGGACGTTTATGGTGCAGCGTTAAGTTACTTGCCGGCATTACTCATGTTCATTGGGTTTACCGCATTGTATGTCGTCATACCTAATAGCCCGGTTCCATTACTGCACGGGCTATCGGGTGGGGCGCTGACCATGATCGCTTTTCAGTTGGCGTTTCAGGGCTTCACGATGGCATCACAGTATTTTATCTACGATGCGATTTTCGGCGCCTTCGCCGCGTTGCCGGTATTTTTGCTGTGGCTATATTTGGTGTGGGTGATCGTGCTCAGCGGAGCTGTATTTGTGCGCTCGTTGTCTCTGCACGGTAGCCTAGCCCGGGTAGACGAACCGCTACTGATTAAGGCCATGCGCGTACTCCAGACAGTTGCCGAAGGACACAGTCTGGGTGAGCCGATAACTGAATCAGAAGTTTATAGCCGGGTCAGCATGGACGCCGATCAGCGTCAGCGGATTTTGCGAGCGCTGCGCGAGCTGCGGCTGATCGGTGTTGATGTACGCGGCCAATGGATGTTGGGTCGAGATTTGCAGGCGGTGAGCCTCTGGCAGTTGTACCAGTTGCTTCCAGATGATCTTACGGAGGCCAAACTGGCGGCGGAAATAGATTTTCCGCGCTTAATTGAATTACTCGCCGCGGCTCGGCGCAGCCACGTAGAGCATCTTTCAGCATCACTAGAAGAGGTTATCTAATGGGTCGTATCGGCGTTCTTTCCATTTTTCTGGCTTGTCTTAATCTGGCCGCCTGCAGTAGTGAACCGAGTTTTCGCGTTGCCGATGGCTCATTGCTTCGTTTCTCTGATTTCCACGGTGAATGGGTGGTGCTCAACTACTGGGCAGAATGGTGTGCGCCCTGCCGAGAGGAAATTCCCGAACTTAACGAACTGCGGCAGCAGGGTAGTGAACGAGGTGTCGAGATTCGCGTCCTAGGTGTTAACTATGATGGTCTGCAAGGGGCTGATCTCGATGCGGTCATGCAGCGCATGGAGATCGAGTTTCCGGTATTAGTAGACGACCCTCGTGAAAGTTTTCGTATTGGGCGCGCTGAGGTGTTGCCGATGACGGTGCTTATAGATCCTCAGGGCACGGTGCAGGTTGTGTTATCAGGGCCGCAGACTGCGGAAAGTCTGCTGACACGGGTGGAGTCCTAACGAGTCTTAACGACGCGTATCGGCCACTCGAGCAAAAGCTGCCTCAGCGCTCAACTCCTCGTTGTTTTCGGCACTGCGGTGTTTGTACTCGACCACGCCATTTTGTAAGCCACGATCACCTTTTACGATGCGGTGGGGAATGCCGATGAGATCAGCGTCAGCAAATTTCACCCCCGGACGTTCGTTGCGATCGTCGAGTAGCACGCTTATGCCCGCGGCTTCAG
>Ga0163111_10000136_pt1 | contig 42231 bp, 46 predicted proteins | sample CRUFie1St18metaG_FD_109645 | JGI IMG/M metagenome (GOLD analysis project Ga0163111, IMG submission 109645) | Marine microbial communities from the Costa Rica Dome - CRUD Field 142mm St18 metaG | ecosystem: Environmental > Aquatic > Marine > Oceanic > Photic zone | place: Costa Rica: the Eastern...
ACTCTTACTTGTGAAAATATATCATCATAGTTTACTTTTGATTCATATGCAACAGTTAATGCTAGTTCAATCAAACCAAGTTTATCTTCTAATGCGTCAACAATTTCTACGTCTTGTATGTTGTAATCAATAAATTTTTGAAAATCTTTTGTGTAAAAATCTTTAAATGTATCATAAGGATTTTCGTTCTTGTTTTTACCTAGTTCTATTTCGCCAATATAATCTAGTTTATAACTTTCTTGTCTTGTTGGTATAAACCATCTATAACAATCTAGATAATCTAACATTACAATACCTTTTAAAGTATATGTTGTTTGTGGTCTACCTCTTACCATAATCTCGTTCTTTTCAATCATATTCCAAGGCGACATCTTGTTTGCAACTTTTTCATTTGCAACCAATTTAATTCTATTCATCAAGTAAGGTAAGTCAAAAAATTTAGTATTCCAACCAGTGATAACGTCTGGATAATTTTTTAACCAAAATTTCATAAACTCCATAAGTAAATGATTTTCTGATTTACATTTTACATAAGTCACATCTGTTCTATCTGTATGATAGTCACCAGTTCCCCATGTTAATATTTGTTTGTTAGTTTGATTTTTAACTGTAATACAAAGTAATTCTTCTATTGGATTTTCTACATCAGGAAAGCCATCTTCACAGGTAGTTTCTATATCTATTGTAAATATTTTAATATATTTTTTATCCCAATCAATCTTATTAGGAAATTGTTCGTTTATATATTGATAATGAAATCTCTCTAGACCATAGATAGGAGAGTTTTGAGTTGCAACATCACGTCTAAATCTTCTAGCGTCATTGATGTTTTTAAATTTTATAGGATTTAGATTTCTATTATCTAAAGTTTTAAATTTAGATTGATTTTTAGTAAGTGAATATAATGTAGGACCAAAGTCTATCTTTTCTTTATAGTCTTTGCCATCATGTATACCTCTTACTAGAAGTTTACCTTTGTGTTCTATAACTGATTTATAAAAGTTCATCATCAATTAAATGTAAAGTTATACCATCAAGTTCTTTAGTTAAAGATACTTGACAACTCAATCTACTAATACCTTTCTTATAACTCTTTTCATATTCTAATATTGTTTGTTCGGTACTATTATAATCTATTTCGCCTAATTTGTCAATCCAGGCATTGCCTACGTATAAGTGACAAGTACCACAAGCACAACAACCACCACAAACAGCAGGTATTTCTTCCAAGTTTGCCTCTTTAGCAGCCTCCATTATAGTGAAACCGACAGGCACCTTTACTTGGACTTTTTCATTATTTGTCCTAATAAAGTTTACTGTAATCAATTCGCCTCTGTAATTAAACTTTTCTTTGGTTGTAGTATTGAGCTTGTATTCTGCTCGTATGATTTTAAAATATTGTCTTTAGGTTCTGTCATAAAAACAATTTTATCTTTACCTACAGTGACAGTATCTTTTTTACCAAACGCATTATACAATGACATCATCAATTGTATTGGTTGTCCTGGTGCTGATTGTTGAGGTATAATTACGAAAGGGTTTTTTAAAGAAACACCTTGATCGTTTTCACCTACTTTGGCAATTACATCTTCGCCTGTAGATAGTCTTAATATTTTCACTTTGTCCATAATATCTCCTATAGTTCTTTATAACATATAACCTGTGAAATGGCAATGTTATTCTTTTTCAACCGGTCTTAATCTTTTACTTAATACAAACGTTCTATTAGGGTTGACACCAATATTCATTTGACGCATTAATTCTCTATTTACTAGTAGATCGGAATGTGCTCTTGGTCTACTATCTAAACCAACTTCTACCTCTTTATATGTAAAACCATTAAAGGTAATATCCATAAGAATCGTTGGTCTTGTTTCAGATGGCTCTTCACCCTCTGCATTTGCTCTAAAAATTTTACTTATACCATGTCTTGGTTTACTATATGTTTTACCATCGTATTTCCATTTAACAATTTTTTCTTTACTTAAAATCTCATCGGCATGTAAAGCACAGGCAGCCGCTCCGTTACCCGTATCAAATTTTGCCCTAACTTTTAAACCGTCTTCTAATTCTACCGTTTCTAACCAACCACTTTCTATTAGTGATTGTCTGTCCCAGTTAGTTCTATCTGATACATAATCTACCAGATATTCCATCATTTTTTCGCCGTCTATTCTACCAGATGGTTCTGGATCAGAATAATAATCTTTGTATTGGTAACCTTGATAATCAGCACCTGATCCTGGACTACCATTGATTTCTAAAATGTATGGTTTTTTATTGTTTACTATATGGTCAACTCCTACCATATATGCTTTTGAAGCTCTTGAAGCTTTTAAAACTAATTCGTGTTCTTCATCACTTAAAATATAAGGCATTGCCTCAGCGCCTCTATGTGTATTTGATCTAAAGTCATATGAGCTATGTACTCTTTTTGTACTTGCAATAATTTTGTTATCTAATACAAAAGTTCTTACGTCAAACTTTGTTTCCATAAATTCTTGTATTAGTAGTTCAGCACCTAATTTCCACATCGCCTGTACTGTTGCAACCAGGCCTTCATAACTTTCAATCTTAACTACACCAACACCTTGTGTACCTGTTAATGTTTTTAATATTACAGGAAATTTACCACCAATTAAATCTAAACCTGTTCTTATATTCTTTTCGTTAGATATAAAAGCAGTTCTCGGTGTAGGTATACCAAACTTCTCAAATAGTAAAGCTGATGTTAATTTATTATCACAAGTAAGCATAGCAGCTCTTGTGTTTAACATAAATGATTCTGAATTTTGAAAGGCAGATATTAAAGAAAGGCCAGCCTCATCTTCTACTGCACCACCTCTTGTTATACAAAGAGTATCTTTACCAACAAACGTATGTTCGCTGTTCTTACCATCGTAATTATAGACCGTAAGTGTCTTTTTATCTTCGTCTTTACCTGTTATGATTGTCGTTTTAGTGTTTACAATAACACATTTAATCTTCTTTTTTATACAAGCTTTTTCTATAAGTTCAACAGTAGAATCTTTATTAGGTTTATCTGAATCGTTTATAGTAAGTATAGCCACCGTAAATGGTTTATTTTTACGTGACTTTGTATTCTCTGTTATGTAATCTCTAAACTTCGGTATTTGCATTATCAGTCTCTTTTACTACCTTTTTCCCTATGTTATATTTAGCGGATAATATCCACTCTTTTTTCTCTTTAAATGGTAATACTTTAATTTGTGATAATGGTGCCTTATTTTCCATTGCCGAATCTTTGTTGACAATATCTATTAATTTCCAGTCTTGTAATAATACTGCAATCGTATTTCTACGTTGTATATCGTTATTAATAAGAGTTGCTTTCTTTCCGTCTAAAGCAAATAACTCTTTAAAATGTACTATGTAATATTTACCTTGCTTGTGTAATATATGACAAGATTGAAATAATGTCTTGTCTTTCCTACTTGCGACACCAATTCTGGTAAGTGTCTCTCTAACTTTTAAAAAATCATCTGGTTGAGTTAGAGTGACCTCTAACATGTCTTCCTGTGACCACTTAATTTCTTCATTCATCTAGTTCTCCCGCCTTTATATGTGGCTTGTTTAATCTTTTCTAATTGTTCTTTTGTGAGTATTTGTAAAGCCTGCTTTGCCTTCTCATTACTATAACCATAATACTCCTTAACATTTTCCAAATCATGCAGCTTTTGTTGTTTGATCCACTTACCTCCAAAACGCTTCTTTGGTCTTATACTATTTAGTAAAAATGTAAACTGTATATCCTTATCCATGAAGTGATAACCGTTCATTTCATTGGCATGTGGAAGTGTGTCAATAAACATTGATAAACACTTGTTGATTACATATGGTGGGTATTTCTTTTTCCAGGCGATATCGGTGGAGTCCAAAAGCTTTTCTTTTGTCTCATTAATTGCCTTCAAATAATCTTTCAATTCGTACATAATAATTCTGGTGCCCTTTGTCCGAGTCGAACAGACGACCTACTGATTACAAATCAGTTGCTCTACCAGCTGAGCTAAAAGGGCTATTCCTTTCATCTAATTCCGTGTCGTTTTTCGTGGTCTCTTTTGCCTTTATTCATGCCCATGTAATACTCGCCTGGCTCATAATCCCAAACTTTTCCATGATGACCTCTTATGTCAGCCCAAAGCATTCTCAATTTTACTAAACACACTCTAAACAGCGTTCTTTTTGCCATGTTTCTTCTCAAATTCTTCTTGTTGTTTTTGTTTTTCTCTTTCGTTAGCTTTAACAACCTGTATTATATCCCAAGCATAATTACTAACTGGTACTCGTTGTTCTTGCTGTAATTTTAAAAGGCGTCTGCCTTTTTTCTGGTATTTAGTTAAATAAAACCTTGAGCGTTCTTTACTATATCTTTTGCCTTTAGCAAAAACACCAGCTCTGGTAACTATCATGGCCACCTCTCCTGGAATATAAGTACAAGGTTTTCTATCGTCTCTAATGTCTTTTGTACCGTCAAGAGTACCATATTCATACGTGATATCTTTAACATCATTACTTTTAGTTTTGACCTTGTTCATCACTTCTAATAATATCTTCTCTGCTTTTTGTACATCTTCTATTTTAGTACCTATCTCAAACTGTTCGGTAGAGGTCTTCCACAATTTATAGTATTTCTTTAAGTATTCTAAAAGCTCGCCTTCAGCTTTAGTTAAGAAGTTAGGTTTAACTTCTTTTAAGTAATCAAAAGTAATATTGGCGTTTGTAGTTTTATATCTATCTTCTCGCTCTTTTTTATCTGTCGTTTTACCTACTGTCAGGAAATATATTCCTGATTTCATGTCTAACTGAAAGAAACCGTATAACCAAGCAATCATTTAAATTTACAGTTGGCCATGATTTCAGTTAAACAAGCTATTGTATTGATCTCATGGTCTGCTACAAAAGCCGCTTTATACTGATAACCAGCGATGATTAATATTGCTTGAGGTACAGATTTAGGGTCTAAACTTTGATATAAACTATCATAGACACCTCTGAACAAGTCTGTAGAATCCATATCTAAATGGTTTACCACCCACTTTCTCATACTGTCAAACTCTTTATTCTTTAGATTGTTCATAAGATTTTTATAGTCGGTCTCCTTTAAATTAAATAGAATACCACTGTCAATCTTACCACGTACAGAATATCTTTGTAGTTCGTTTATAGTTCTACGAAAATCTGGATAATGTTTTTCAATCAATTGAGCCAATATCTTTTTATCATACTCAATATCTTGTTCTTTCAATATAACTTCCATACGTTTCATAAAAGCAATAGCAGTCTTTTTAACTTGACCATTAGTGACTTTGAAATCAATTACGGTACAACGACTATGTAAGGCTGGTATGATTTTATGTTTATAATTACAAGTAAATATAAATCTACAATTATTATAATAACTTTCTATGAAATTTCTCAAAGCAGGTTGTACTGATTCGGCGTTCATATAATCTGCCTCATCAATTATAACTACTTTGTGTTTAGACTCTGTATTAAATGATACAGTTGTTGCAAAGTTTTTTATCTTATTCCTCAACGTATCTATTTGACGGCCTTCATCTGAACCATTGATTACAATATAATCTAAATTCAATTGATCACATAAAGCACGTGCAACAGTTGTCTTACCAGTACCGGCAGTACCAGTTAATAACATATTTGGTAATTCTTTTTTAGATAAAAACTCTAGAAAGGTTTTCTTGGTATCATCTGAAAGAATACAATCATCTATTGTTTTAGGTCGGTATTGTTCAACCCATAAAAAATCGGTCATTGTCTAACTCCTTAAAATATAGAGTCAGGTTCTAATGCGATCCAATATTGAACGTTCTTACCTCTAGATATGAAACTAGAAATCTTTTGTTTACTGATTGCCACATCGTAATCATCAGGTATCATTTTAAAGTTTTCTGATTTAAAATAAGCAGTAAACTTAACATCTGATTCTATAAGTGGTATAGATACTTCGTTAGAAGTTTTATCTTTTTTATCAGAAGCCACAAGATTAATAGTTTTACCATTACCTATAACAGATACATCTGGTAAATTTAACGTAGCAACACCCTTATGTAATTCTGCCAAGTCATCGTTCTTTAATGTAAACGTGACATGTTTATCTGGCATATTTATTTTGTTAGGTGTAAACACTGTAGATTTATCAGAAAAATAATACTTAATCTGTTTTCTAGCGTTTTTTGACTCAACGATAGTCATAGAAGCACCACCATTAAATTTAAGTTCAGGCTTACTGAATAAGTCTAATGATCTTAAAAATTTTGGTAAGTCATAGATAGCAAACTCGCTATCAAACTTCTCTTTAATCTCGGCCTCTGCCAAGATATTTCTCATATTGGAAATAGTTTGTATTTTACTTCCTGGCTTAATTAATATATTCTGATTTATATCAGAAAAATTTTTAAGCATTGCGATTGTCTCTGTTGACAAGTTCATAATTTAATCACTCCTTTTCATAATTTAATTTGGAGCGGATACTTGGTACTGCCCCAAGTTCTACTGGTTGGAAACCAATCATAATACTTTTATACGATATCCGCATTTTTGATCCTATACTAGATCAATTAAAAAGTCAAGCCTCAAATTGACCTCTTAATTTCTTCACTTTGTAAATAAGATAAAACGTTTTCTGGAGAAGAAACACCATATGGATCCGAAGGATCGTTGATATCTCTACCAGGTTCTATAAACATTTTTTCTACTTCACCATCATTTATTACAGCTGCATACCTCCAAGAACGGTAACCGAAACCAATGGCCTCTTTGGTAACTAACATGTCTAATGCTTTTGTTAGTTCGCCATTACCATCAGGTATCATCTTAACGTTTTTTACGTCTGAAGCATGAGCCCAAGCATTCATTACATACGAATCATTTACTGAACAGCAATAGATTTCATCTATGCCTTGTATCTTAAATGCTTTGTAATTTTGTTCAAAACCAGGTAATTGTTGTGACGTACAAGTAGGTGTAAAAGCACCTGGCAAACTGAATAAAACAACCTTTCTATTTTGAAATAGATTTGTAGTAGTTATATCCACCCACTTTCCGTTTTCAAAGGTACACTCGCCGTTTTCTGCAAGATCGCCTACCCTTGTTTTAAATGTTATATTTGGTATTCTCATAATATATCTCCTTTATATCACATGAGAGTGAGGAAGTCAATGCTCCCTCACACTCTATTAAAAACTATTTAATATCAATAGTTCTTGCTTTCATATGTTCTGGAATAATACGTTCCATACTAATAGTTAAAAGACCATCTTTTAACTCAGCGCCTTTGATTTCAACATCTTCAGCCACTGTAAAAGATTTGGTAAAATACTTTTTAGTGATACCTTTATGTATCATGTCTTTATTTTCCTTGTCTTTAGTTAAAGATTTCACTGTAAGTATACCCTCTTCCAAGGTAACCTCAATGTCTTTTTTATTATAACCTGCAAGTGCAATTTGTATATCGTACTTGTTTTTATCCTGTTTTACTATATTGTAAAACGGAAAATTTGACATAGTTGCTAGTCTTGGTGTACCACCAAACTCGTCAAACATAGATTCAAAACGATCAAATACATCATCGTAACCTACGGTTATTGGTCTTAATTGATTAAAAATAGAATATGCTTTATTGGTCATGTAACCTCCTTTGTTAAGCAAAGTTATTTTTTTAAAAGACAACCCATTATGGCATTGTCATAGTTATTTATATAAGTATGATTTCTCATATGTCAAGTGGTAGTTTTCTGAATACAAGGCTATAGAAAACTACCAAAACCGAGCCGCAGCTTTAGTTTGTTTTTTTAAAGTGGTGCGAAACTAAGCGCAAATGCTTAAACAATCCACTGTTTGAGGCACCCTATATGCCTCATTTAACGCTGTCATAGGACTTACGAGCAGCCTTGACCATAATATATATATCAATGTATGGCGTTAAATTCATAAATTCTATAAAAATTTTTCTCGTAATCTCTTAGCTTTTTTAGAATTGATAATCATTTCCTTTTGTTTACGTCTTTTTCTTTCAGACGGTTTTTCATAGTACATTTTTTCTTTGTACGTTTTTAAAAAGCCATCTTTAAGATATTTACGTTTTAAAACACGTAAGGCTTGTTCTACATTACCATTTCTAACGTCTACTTTTATACCCATATTTCCTTTCTTATTTCCTTTAGTAGGAGGGCGACCACTACATCGCCCTCCAAAGGATTACACTAAGCTTTAGACTAGACAGCGCTAGACTCATCGTCCTCGCTATCTTCATCTTCGCTAAGATCCGATTGTGAAGCTAAATCGTCCTGTCTTTTCTGCTCCATAATGTCTTCAACACTTGCACCAGAATCGACTTTTGTATATAACTCTACAAACGAATTTTTTGTATCATCATCAAATCTATTAGTACACATTGTAATAGCTTTTACTTTATTATTAAATATAGCGTAAGCTTGTGTTATGTGGACTAATCTTCTTGTTGAGATAATCTCATCTACACCACCATCAAAAAACGTTTTTCTGATAACATCAGCCCATGTAGTAAGCTTTTCAATGAAAGCCTTGTCTGATTTACCAGCCGCTTTTAACGTGTTAGTTAATATTTTTTTCTCAATAGCAACACTTGGATATTTCTGTTCAAACGTCACAGGAAATCTTTCCAAGAAAGCCTCATTAAGAATGTTTGTTCCGATAAACTTACCATCTTCACTACCTTGACCTTTAGTATTGGCAGTAGCAACAATGTTAAAACCATTTTTAGGTTTTACAAACTTGTTTATCTTTTTAACATAAACACCTGATCCTTCAAGTATTGGTTGTAGACACATAATTTTATTAGAAGCTAAATCAACTTCATCTAATAATAACAATGCACCTCTTTCCATTGCCTCAATAACAGGACCGTTTTGCCAAACAGTTTGTCCGTCTTTAAGTCTATAACCACCTAATAGATCGTCCTCATCTGTTTCAATTGTTATGTTAACTCTAATTAATTCTTTCTTTGCCTCGGCACAAGATTGAATCACACCCATTGTTTTACCGTTACCTGAAAGTCCAGTAATAAAGATAGGATAAAATCTATTAGATTTAATAATTGATTTTACATCTGTATAATTACCAAACGGTACGAATATTGGATCCTTTTTAGGAACAATATCACCAACTAAAGAAGAAACAACGTAAGCGGCTTCTGATTTTGCCGTCTCAACTTTTGCTTCAGACTTTACTGATACGGTAGATTTTGTAGGTACTGATACGTCCTCACCATCTACAGGCAGTTTGAATAAAGACTTACCTAATTTGTAATCTTTATTTTTAATTAACCATTGTGGAGCATATTTACAACCAAACTTTTTGTTTGCTTTTTTTAACTGCTCAACAGTTAATTCTTTTTTGTTAAACATACTATAAGCGTGTTCAACAAATTGTGTTTGTTTTGCATTAAGCATAGTGTTTTCCTTTCATATTATTGGTATATCCTATCATAGATTAAAGTAAATGTAAAGCCTAAAAGAATCGTTGATAACCGTATCATCTAGGCGACCTCCTCAATAAACTTGTTTAAAAGTGATCTGGAAGTGATTCGTCCTTTCATACTTTTACTAAACGTTGATTTGATATTTCTTATCTTATCATCTGCTTTAATTGTAGACAAGTCAGTATTTTGTACGGCCAGTTGTTTACCATTTAACAAGAAGTACTTATTGTAACCTTTGTTAAGTACAGTAGCACACTTCTCTTTAGTAAACTTGGATTTAATTTCAGCCACTACCTTGTCTCTTTTTAAGTAGTCTTTAATGTGACCAGTAAATCTACCAATGTCCCACCATTTTAATGTTCTAACTACATAAAAACCAATTGTTTTAATACCATGTTCTTTTTGAATAATTTGTAATAACATACCAGTAAGGCCTGATCTATGATCTGAATTTACGTATTGTTTTTTACCAATCTTAATAACATTCTTAACTGATACATACCTGTCATCTGGTGTTTTTTTAGTAGCAACTAACTCATCTTTATGTACAGCTTCCATCTTACCATCTTTGTTTTCAATAACTTTTCTATCTCCACAATAGTTGGCACCACCATCTGTTAAGGTAATAAATGTCATTTTTTCAATACTGTATTTTTGTTTAAACATTGGTACCATTTTTAAACAAGCAATTAAAGCTTCGTTAAGTGGTGTAGTACCTAGGTTGTATTGATTAGGCATACTGAATCTGTCACCTTTGTATGCTCTCTCACCATTCCAGAAAGAACCTCTGATATTACCATCATAACATAATCCCATATTGTAAAGATACATTAAAGATTCTTCTAATTGTATTTTTTTCAATTTGTGATCTGCTATCTCAATTAAGTTAAAGTTCTCAACGTGCATATCGCCAACTTTCCATTTCCAAGTTGACTTCTCGTTTAAGTCACTATTTCTATGGTTGATACCCATTTTATCACAATACTCGGTAGTAAATGCATATACTTTAAAAGGTATATTAATTTTTCTACAGAAATAAACTAGATTTAATAATTGATCAATAGTCTTTTTAAGATCACTAGCCATACTACCAGACCAATCTAATAACATCATCATACCATGGTTTTTTTCAGTAGGTAAGATAGTTAATCTTTTAAAGATATCATCACTGAATTTGTAATCTTTTAATTTAAGAGGATCAATAGTACCTGTTTTATCAGTAGTTGCTCTTTTGTAAGCAGTAGCAGATTTTTTCATTTCAAACTCTTTAACTAGATAGTTAACAGTTTTCATATTATCTGCAATATGTTTTTTGAAATCACTTTTTAACCAGTTTAAGTAATCTTTAGTACCTCTATAATGCATTTGTTCATTTTTAACATACTGTCTCATTTCATTAATGAAAGTAGAATTTTTAACTACAACTCTATTTAAATCTGCTTCTGGTAAATTTACATAATTGTAATCAATATCAGCAGTAGTAATTTTAGCAGTATTGTCCTGATATGTTTTATCAGTAATTGATATAAACTTGTCAGCGTCTAAACCTTTGCTAGCAGAGTCTTCATCTTTACCCTCACCACCTGGAGTAGATTGTTGTTGTTCGCCTGAATTTGTATTGTCTACATCACCAGCGTCACCGTCACCTTTTTCCTCGGCGTCATCTATTTCATTTGAATCTGTATCATCACCATCATCACCACTGTCATTACCTGATTCAGGCATTTTGTGGTCATCTGATATTTTGTAAAGTTTATCTATAGTTTCAGATAATGAACCGTTTTCTTTTTGTTTTTCAATTTCTTTTTTCTGCCAATCTAACATTTTCTTAGCTAACTCAACTACATCTTTAAAAGATTTAAGATTGTTAACTTGTTTAATCCATATATTATCCATAGTAGAAAAATAAATAGGTAATCTTTTTGAAGACTTGTAGAACATATTGATTTTATCAATCAACATTAAGTCTTTGTTTAAGTCTTTATCTTTAACACCAAAAAAGTTTGCTTTGTTAAGAATATCAAAACCATTGATATAGTTTTTAACAACACCTGGATATTGTTTTTGAATCTTAGCGTCTATTCTGCAATCTTCAAGTACGTTGACGTAAGCTCTTAACTCATCATCACTAGAAATATTTGCCCATGATTTATAAGGAGTAAAAAGAGCATGAGCACATTCATGGGCGATAAGCATGTCATACACATCGGGAGATTTTGTTTTAAATATTGGTAATGTAAGTACTCTATTCTTTACATCAAAAGAAGCTGTACGTACATTGTTATGTTGAATTGTAATATTTTCTGTTGCAAGTAGTTTTGCTAATACTGATTTCTGATCAATATTTACTGTAGTGGTTTTTGTTTTCATATACTATATACTTTACAGGAAAAAATCGTAAAAAGCAACCATTATTTTTCACGTCCTTACTTGCTTTTTAAAAGAACATTACCAGAACACTTAATTTTTTAGTCTGATTCGTTATCTTCCGACTTGATTTAGATACTTTTCCTTACACTGTTCCCAATCTAGATATATTAAATCATCATAGAAATGTGAATCGTAAGTAAATCTATCTGTCGCCAATAAGTTTTTTACTCTATTCTTAACATGTTTGTTTTTCCAAACATTAACTAATGCTTCGGTAGAGTTATCAAACCTTTTGTCTAGTTGATCTTCTTTTACTTCTCCTCTTAAAAATTCATATGAGTTATTATATAATCTAGCAAAGTAAATACCTCTTGCGTGATCTGTCTTAATATATTCTTTTGGTATACCTAGTCTACTGTAAGTAAACATATATGATCTATTTTTGTGATCTCTTTTCAATGGTTGGCCATTAGCTCTTGTTGCCTCATACCATTCAAAGTATTTTCTAGTATGATTTTTTTTCAACCATTGTTTGATTAACTTTTTAGTGTTAGCTTGTGGTTCGTATGAAACGGAACCCATAGTGAAACCCATTTTTTTCCAATACTTTAAACCATCGTATTGACTTAACGTATTAGTTTTTGATTTACCATATAAAGATGTAGTTGTGACACCAACCAAGTGATCTCCATACTTCTCTTTCCATAAATTCTGTACAACATCTGATAAACATAGATACGCTAATAATTTACCACCAGTATAACTATAACCTAAAGGTTGTGTAGGTACTATAGAAGAACCAATTGCTGTGTGATTAATCATACCACCAAAAGTTTTACTTTGTCTATCCCAACCAATAGCACTATCTCTTGGTGTTAAATCCATAAAGTCACCAGATATACAAATTACACCTAAATGGCCACCTGAATTGTTATCATTTACATTAAAGAATAATTGTCTACCAATATTACTATTGTTTTTCATAGTAGACAAAAAAGTTCTTAACGTATTCCAAGTTTCTGATTTAGTCTTATCTCTTTTAACCTCTGTTTTGCCACCTAGTTGACCACCTTTTTCAATAATTTCGTGGTCATCTGTAAATTCTAATACTGGTTCTAATTTCTCATAATCTTCAGGTGATTCTGGAATCCAGATATTGTTTCTTACTTTATCTATCTTCTTTTTTACTTCTTGATCTAATACTTTTTGAACGCCGAAAACTGTTGATGATTCTGTTGTTGGATATTTTCTTTGTACTTCTTGCCACTTTTGAAATAATGTATACTCTTGTACGGTCATTTGAGACACGAAACCAAGGTCTTTTTCTATTTCTTCTTTAAGTATTTTTTCGTCTATATCTTCTATTTTAGATATATCGTTTTCGTCTTGAAATTGTTCCCATTTCTTCTCAACGCCGGCCAAGTCTTGCTTAGCGTGTATATCAAAGTCAGTAGTTGCAGTCATAATATAATAATATCAGAAATCGTTCCGATTGTCAAGCTTACAGGTTTTCCATTGCCTCCTTGTGCTTTTGGTAGGCTTTCATCTGTTTTTCTGCTTTCTTGTAGGCCATGTCTAATTTCATTTTAGACACCTTATCGGTCATATTCTTACCCATTACATGGTCATATTCATGTTGGAATACTCTACTTACTACACCATCTAAATGGCCTTCTTGTAGATCGCCATTTTCATCTGTATATTTTACAATGACTTTTCTAGGTCTAGTTATTCCTAGGAATACGAAAGGAAAGGTTAAACAACCCTCTTTCATCATAACTTCTTCCTCGCCTTTTGATATTATCATAGGATTAAAACATGCCATTTTTAACCCTTTTTCTATGTGTTCGTGAGCACCTAACACAAACATATTGAAAGGTAACCCTACCTGATTCGCTGTTAATCCTATACCACCATATTTTAGCATAGTCTTGAACATTCTATCTGCAAGTTCTTTTCTATCTTTGATATCATGTTCTTTTAACATGTCATCTGTAAATGGTGCTATTGCTGAATTTACTCTAGGGTCTCTAGGTGGTACTAGTTTAAATGTACCATCGTCTTTATCTTCCACTGGTTTTCCTATAGTTTGTTCTACAGGTTTTTTCTTCATCATCTTTTCTGCTTTTTGTGTGTATGACGTAGGACCAGATTTGTTTACGTTATGAGCCAACTTATTCATAGTCTGCTTTGGCTTTTTCATTACATTTTTTTGTGTGCTTCCCATAATACTCCTATTTATGTTGCTTGTAATCTAGTGAAATTTTTGTACTTTTCATACTTGATTATATTAGTAAATTTATCAAACATTATATCGCCTTTATGTGATATGATAAAGATATTTTCTTTTGTTAGTTGTGTTATGATTTTAAAGAAATCATCTGTACCTTGGCCATCTAAACTACCATCAAATATTTCATCTAGTATTAATAGATTGGTGTTTGTACTATTTTTCATTTTTGCGATATGTCGCCATGTAAATAACAATGCAAGGTCTATTCTCATCTTTTCACCCTCACTAAAGTTATTATAATTAAAAGTATCTCTAAATCTACTTTTTACTGTCTCATTAAACTCCTCATCTAGATGAAACGATACAAAGAAATCCATGGCTTGTAAATGTTGATTAATTAAATTATTCATTATTGGTACATACTTACGTATAATCTGTGCCTTGGCGCCTTTGTCATTTAATATCTCTCTTAATATATCCACGTAATCTTTTTGTTCTACTATTCTGTCTCTTTCAACTTTTGTTTCTTCTAATTTGTTATTCAGTTCATCTAATTGTATTTGTATTTCTTTACCATCTACTTGTTTGTTTTCTAGTAATCTTATTTCTTCGTGTATTCTATTGCTGAATTTGTTTATTTCATCTAAAGAAGTTTCAAATTTAGATATGTCTATATTCAGTTCATGTATCTTTTGAGATACTTTATCCATTTCTGTTAGTCTAGTTTCTGTATTGGCTATCTCACTTAACAATTCTTTCATTCCATCTGATAAAGTTTTTACTTTTTGTTTGGTTGCCTCTATCTTTTGTGTTTTAAAATCTTGATCTATAGGTTGAGTACAAGTAGGGCAGTTATCATTATTTTCAAAAAACTCTAATGTTTTCTGGTGAGTATTTAAATTAGTTTCTATCTTAGCTTCTATTTTAGTTAATTGAGATACTTTCTTTTGTGTCTTATCTTTGTTTTCTATGTTTTGTTTATATACACCTATTTGTTGATTAAGTTCTTCTATCTTATTACCATACACTTTACTATCTTCTTGATTTTTCTTAACTAGTTGTTTTTTACCATCTAGGTCGTTCATATTAAGGTCGGAGATTGCGTTGAAGTGGTTTAACTCTGTCTCGTACTTGGTTTGTATAAGATCAGCACGGTGTTTCATTTCTATTACTTTTTTTGCTAAATCTGATTGTTGACTTCTTAATATCAAATCCATAAGACCAAATACCCTTATGTCTAGGATTTCTTCTACCACTTCTCGTCTGTATCGTGGCTTCATTTTCATAAAAGGTTCATATGAGGAAGAACCAAGTAATACTACTTGTAAAAAAGACCTATAGTTAAGTCTCATTATATTTTGTTCTAGATATTTTTGATAGTCTATACTATTAGCGTCTTGATTCATAAGAACACCATCACAATAGATTTCAAATATGTTTGGTTTTATGCCTCTTATAATTTTATATTCTTTTGTACCTACAGTAAATTCTATTTCTACAACACAATCAGCATTGTTTATTGAGTTTACTATTTGATCTTTTTTAATTATTCTAAATGGTTTGTTGAATAAAACAAAACATAATGCGTCTAATAAAGTTGACTTACCAGAACCATTTGATCCTACAATAAGTGTAGTGTGTGACTTATTAAGTTCAACTTCTATAGGTACATTGCCTGTAGATAAAAAATTCTTATATGATATTTTTTTAAATACTATCACTCACTGGCCTCCGTATATAGTTCTTTTGCAAATTCTTTTAGTTTATGTTTATCTAATTCTGTATCTACTTGATCAATATAGTTACCTAAAAATGTTAGTGTATCTTCTCCTTGATCTATAGTATCTACTCTAACTGTTTGTGTTATATCTTGTGTATCTTCGTTTATTATTAGTTCATGTATATTTGTATTGTTATAAAATCTTTCTACTAGATTGCCATACATTTCAGAGTTTGTTTTTCTATTTACAAATAATTTAACAAAACAATTTTCGTAAGATGATAAATCCAAATTATTATAATTTTCTTTAGTATCATCATATACAAGTTTTTTAAATATAGGCATAGGGTTCTCTATTCGTTCTAGTTCTCTTGTATCTGTATCAAATATATGAAACCCTTTAGGACAATTGTAATCTGACCACATAATTTGATATTGTGTACCTAGATAATAGATAAGTCCGTCATCTGATTTTTTATGAAAATGGCCAGACATTACTTTTTCAAATCTTTTAAATTGTTCTCTATCTAAACCGTGTTCGTTTATAACTCCTCTATGCATTTCAAAACCTTTTATTTCTAAATGTCCCATTGCAATTTGTGATGTAGAATTATCTATTTGATATAGAGTATCTTCCATATTGTCTTCACATATCCAAGGTATTAATAGTATATCTAAACCACCAATATTTACTTCGGTAGCTTTTGTATATACTTTAACATCATCACCTATATTAAGGTTTTGTAAAGCGTTAACTTCGTTTGTGTTTTTATAATATGTGTCGTGGTTACCTAGTATAACATGAGTATCTATACCTAGTTCTTTTAGTCTATCCCAAAACTTTATTTTAAAGTTGTGTGCTGTGTTATGGTTAATAAACTTACGTCTATCAACTACATCGCCTAAATGTACTAAACATTTTATATCGTTTTGAATAAGGTAAGGAAAGAATAACTCCTCGTAAAACTTATTCTGATAGTTTATAAAATGTGGAGAATCATTACGGCAACCAAAGTGTGTATCATTTAGTAGCGCTATCTTCATAATCTTCAAAAAAATAATCTAAACTATTCTTACTTCTTCTTTTCTTCCTTTTCTTTTTACTTTGTTTTATTTCTTCAGCAATTTTTTCTTGTGCTTCCAAAGGTAAGTTTTTTTGTAAATACTCTGTCATTTGATTTTTAAACTCTCTGTCTTCTCCAGGTTGTAGAGCAAAATCATCTAAATTTGATTTACTAATAAGTTTGTGTTTAATTGTCACTTGCTTTTTCTCTTTTTGTATTCTACGTATAAATGCATAGTAGATTATTTGAGTAAAGTAAGCAAACGGATTATTTGATTTTTTACCATCAAAGTTGTCAAGGTATTGTAGACAGTTTTCTATACCATCTGAAATCATGTCATCTTTAAAGGTGTAATTAATAAAATTAGGTCTATATGAAAGGTGATTGGCAATCTTTAAAAAACAAGAACCAAGATAGTTTCCTACTGGTGGTTTAGGTTGTTTTTCTCTCTTTGCTTTACGTACAGACTTTCTATACTGTATCATCGCCTCCAAAAACTCTTTGTTATTTACATAATGTTCTTTTTTTGTTTTTGTTGTCATAATTTAAATATACTACATTTTGTTATTTTTGTCAATGTTTTCCCTAGATGGAGCGGGCTATGAGATTCGAACCCACGACCTACTCGTTGGCAACGAGTCGCTCTACCACTGAGCTAAGCCCGCCTAAAAAAAATTTCGGTTTTTGCCGAAATCAGCATTGACATTTTGGTGATTTTATGTATAATGAACGGTGTAGCCGGTTGATTGAGGATACTCCAGCCTAGTATATTCCTAATGTAAAGTTCCTTCATCATCGTCATCGTAAAAATTCATATTATCATCAAAAATCTCGTTAATCTTTTTATTCGCATTTGTTGACAGTTGTACTTTGGCATGTTTTACTTTGTCTTTTGCCAAAGGTATATCTTCGTATGTGTCAACCACACCTTGATAACTTCTACTCATGGCGTCATTGGCCGTTGTAATAGTCATTATCTTATCTTTCGGGATAGTTATTTGTTCATCGTCTGTATAGGCAGTCCAACGAATCAAAGCAATATAGTCTTTAAATCCAGCCGCCGTAATTTGTGGTACGTATTTAATTTGTAAAGGCCGTTCTATATTGATTGTTTTATTTTTTGGATCTAATTGTCTTTTAGTAAATTCAACAACAGCGACAATATCATCTCCGTTTACCAACTTAATAATCTTAATGTTATTATCTTGTTTCTGGTGCATATTATTATTTATCCTTATTTAACTCTGCCAAGACACAATGAGTGCCTCCTGTTCTTGTTGATATGTCGTAGTTTTCTATTGCTACTTTTTTTAAATAATTTAAATTGTAACCACCCTTGTTAGTATTTCTATGTTTCTCTCCTGGTATATAATCATGGAAAATAATTTTAAAAGTATCAGTAGTTCTTTTTAATATTTCTTCACAATCATAAGTGCCAAGTGAACCATCAACGAATACAAAATCAAAATCATAATGACCATACTCTTTCCAATAATCAGAGCTTTCACAAAAAAATCTGTTTATGTTATCTTCAATGCCAACATATTCAAAAATATTATTTCTGTCAATAGTATATACCTCTGCTCTGTTTGCCACTAAAGCAGTTGTACTTTTACCTGTGCCAGTACCTATCTCTAATATCTTTTTGGCGTACCGACTTTCTTCTAACAAAAATCTAAAATCTTGATCTGAAATCATTTTAGTTCTATGTTGTGTATTTCATAATTAAAATCTTCACTGTTGTAAATATTTATTCTTTCACGAAAGTGTGCAAGTGTATAATTTTCCTTGTCTTTATAACTCATATCGTCTGCTATGTCGTACAAAGTCGCAGCCGATTTATTATCTTTTAATCTTAAACCTCGTCCAATACTTTGTAAATTTCTTATGCGAGATTTAGAAGGACTAGCAAAAATAATGTTATGCAAATTCCGTATATTAATTCCGGTTGAAAAAGTGCCGTAAGAAGCAACAATAATGGCGTTGTCACTTTTCTCCGTAATTTCTCTAATATTTTCTCTATCATCTGTTTCAACTCCTCCATGTACATAAAAAACATTTTTATCTTCAGCCTTTTCTTTTATCATTTCGTATAACTCATTACCATGTTTCTCTACGTATTGAAATAAACATAGAGTATTACCTTGTAAGCTAGAGGCCAAGTTTCTTATGTATTTGTTTCGTTTTTCACTTCTTACTAGGTAATCCATTTCCTCTTGATAATTCTTATCTTTTATCATGTGTCTAATATCTTTGTCATATTGTAATACTAAACATATAATTTTTAATTCTGCTAATTGTTTTTTCTCTTGCAATTCACTTGTAGATACAACTTTATTTACTACGCCAAACAATCCTTCTAACACTAGTTTGTGTGTTTTTGTACCATCTAAAGTACCTGTAAGGCCTACTCTATATTTACATTGTTCTAGTTTAGTCATTATTTTTGTCAATGAAACTGCTTTAAATAAGTGTGCCTCGTCACCTATAACCATACCAAACTGTTTAAACCATTTTTTTGGTTGATTGTATATAGATTGCCATGTAGATATAATAACGGCTTTATTTGTTTCTTTTTCGTGACCTTGATATATCTTATGTACATTATTCATATTCCAGCCATAGTCGCCAAAGTCTTTTGTTAATTGTTCTACTAATGATGTGGTCGGTACTATAATTAAGATTTTCTTGTTTTGTTCTTTTAATCTTAATATATTAAAACGTACTAGTAAATATACTATTAATGATTTACCAGAGGCCGTTGGAGACAACAACATACATCTATTTTTTGTTGTTGCATATATAAATGCCTCTCTTTGATAGTCTCTTATTTCCATAGGTATTTTAAGAGCCTTTGTAAATGCGTCTACTTTTTTTACATCAACCTTTGTATCTGTAATTTTAGTGCCGTCTACTACTTGTATTTTATTATCTTCACACCATTTAAGTATATAAGGATATAAACCGGCATAAATTTCACCAGTTGCATAAGAGAATAATCTTATTTTTCCATCCCACACTCTGTTTCTATAAGCAGGAACAAACTTATAACCAGGTACCTCAAAACAAAAATACTCTGATAACTCTCTACGTATAGAGGCGTCTGCCTCTACCTTGAGGTAAACATCGTTTTTTCTATCTACTATAATGTATCTGATATCTGGCATTACACAAACGAAGGACCGACAATCCAACCTACTAATACTTTTCTGGTACCTTTTGTTATAGGGTGTACTTTATGCCACATAAATGACGGAAAAGTTATAATTGTACCTGTTGTAAATTTATCTGTAAACTTTACGTTTTGATTAATACCTTTAGGATTTGGATTTGCAATTTCAAATTCGCCTCCTTCATAATCTTCGTTTAAACATAAAGTAAAACTTAACTTTCTGATAAAACCATTAGGATATGGATCAGTATGTGAATCTATGTGCCAATCATAGTGGTCATTTTCATTGTATATTGTATATTGAAAAGGCTCAAATTCTTTTAAATCATAATTCCAACCGGCAGATTTATTATGTTCTAATACTATCTTTTCTAAATCTTTGTATAACTGTTGATTTTCCTTTACCCATGCCACGTTAGAGCTTCTATTATCTTGATTACCATCTTGAATGTTGGCCTCTTGTATAGGTAAACTATCTGACTTTTGTATTATCTCATTGCAATATTGTGGAGAAAATTTAGCAATAGATACACAATTGTTATTTTTTAAAAACATTATACAGCACCACTAGTAAATCTCTTCCAGTCTATTGCGTTTTTAATCGTAAATGTTCTATTAGAAATTTGTCTTATTGTTCTATCTAAAAAGTCAACAACTGTTTCTAGATATTTAACTTTTTGATTTAATTTTTGTACGTCTGGATCAGCTTCAATATATTGTGGTACATCAGCCTTTAGTATTTTTAAGTTAAATGGTTTTAATGTATACACAGCTGGATCAGATTTGCCTGTATAATATTCCCACTTTTCTCTTTTGATTGTTCTATATTCATCTTCAGCACGTGTTAATAACAATTTAAATTTTGTTAAAAATTTTACGTACTTGTTATGTAATTGAGGTGTTTTTAAAGATTCTAAATCTAATTCAATATCGTTAATTTTTAAATCTTTATCTGCTAGTTCTTGTAATTGTTCTAAATCCATTATATCTCCACTTGTTCATAATATTACTCAACCTTATTTATTAAGATGTTGTAACCGTTTTTTGTTTGCCTGTTAAAGCAAAATCATATATTTTATATTCAAAAGAAACCGACGCTGTTAAATAGTCAACGTCTGTCGCTTGTTGATTGTATAATAATCCTGATAATGATGTAGGATATACATCACTAAATCTTACTTCTACAACCGAATTGTTTTTATTTGATAACACTGATAAAGTAGCGTCTGAATATAAACCACCTGTTTTTGGTGGTGCGTATTTAGTTCTACCTGCGTCACCTAATACATTGCTTGTACTACCTGGAAATCTATCATTACCACTAGTTAATGTATTTTGAAATTCTTTATGATCTTCAGGAAAGCCTATACCTCTCAACCAACCATGTATTTCTTGATAGTTTTCTAAATTTTCATCTACTAAAAAGGTCATAGTTAAACTTTCATAATTTAATTTATCTCCTGGCAAAGGTATATCTTTTAACATTGTTTGTTGTACAGGTGTTCCTGCTAATGATATTCCTGGTATATTAACTGCCGTACAAAAGTATTCTGTTTTTGGTAGTTTTAATATGTTAAATTTAAACTGCGTTGGACTTGCATAGTCTAACTTTGTTGGTTGTCTAGATTTTAAAGTTGTCATATTACTATTTATTAGCGTCCTTATCTACTTCTTCCCACTCTTTTTCAGTAGCCACTTTCTCTAATTCTTTTTCATTTTCTGTCAAAACCATTGATTTAGTTTCTGCCTCATTTAATTTTTGTTCAATGTTTTCAAGAGGATTAGGCTCTTGTGGATCAAATATACCAATATAACATATAAACAAAAATAAAGCAACAACCTTAATACAGATTATTACTACTAACATTGCTAAAATTGATCTTAATAAGTTCTTCATTGATACATCTATTTAGGTTATTTTCTTTCCCATATCTTTAATTTACCGCCTTCGGCCACTGTCATTTCTTGTTTACCTTGTTTTTTATTGTTTCTACAAGTATCCCAACAAGCAAAAGGACCTCTATTGTGTTCTAATGACTCGTAAAAAGCTTGCCAATGATCATTACTCAATATGTCATTTACATGATTATGATCTTTAAGATAACTGTTTTCCGCTAACCTTTTAAACTCTGGATCGTTCATCATTCTTTCTGTATCGCAATGACAACAAGGTAATACTTGTCCTCTATTAGTGACAGCTAAATTCATATCTCCATCAAAACACATAGGTTTTATTTTAACATCGGTTTTGATATTGTTTTCTTCGTCTGATATTACGTTATAGTTCTCATCATATAATTTAGTATGAGAATTTTCTATATCTCCTCTTTCTGTATATTCACTTACGTGTGGAAAATTAAATTTAATCTTGTTCTTTAAACTCATTTACTTCAATCCCTTTTTTCTTTTTAGGAGCTAATTTATCAGGCTTTTTATTTTCCCACCTACCACTATTTATTACGTTAAATATAACGTCTATTTCTTCAGCCATTTTCATAGCAGTTTCTACATCTTGTTCATTATAATTAAAAACAATAAATTGCCATATAGGTTTTTTGTTTAATATCTGTCTAGCCATTTTTAATCTTTTAAAATGTAGTTCACCGTTTTGATGTACTCTATACTTGTGACTATCTTTAGGCAATCCATCTATACCAAACCACCATTGTGAATCAACATTGGCTTCAAATGCTTCTTTAAACCATTTGTCTGATTTAAAACTAGAGGCAGTATGTACTTGACTTATCAAATCTTTTCTTTTTATTATTTTTAAAAATTCAATAAAATTTGGGTGGTGTATTGGATCCGAGTATTGACCACAAAATTGTATTCTAGCAAAATAATCTGTAATTTTTTCAAACTCATCTATAGTTATATCTCTGCCTGGTATAGGTTTCTTTTTTAAACCACCTTTACCATCACTTTCATATGTTTGTCTAGCACAACGTAAACACTCTAACGGACATCTATGAGATAAATCTAAATTAACTTTGTTTGATATGAATTTTTTATTTCTATTAGGTAAGTTATCCCATGTTTCTTGGCCAACTTCCATGCCTTTAATGATTTTATGATTGCCTAATATAATTGTTTTTTCCATATCACTATTTAGGCAGCCAAAAAAAAAGGGGACCGAAGCCCCCTTTTTTAAATAAACGTTTAAACAACGTATTACATGATGTTTGATACTTTAACTTTTTGGTAGTATCTGTTTGAATTTGGCGTACCTGAATCAGTCACACCAGAAACAGCACCTGATACAGCACCAGTTTCAGCAAATGGGTTCGCAACTAAACCGTATCTAGTTTTGAAACCAATTTTTGGTTGGAAAGTATCTTGACCAACTGCTCTCACCATTTGTAGTGGAACATATGGACAATAGAACATACCAGCGTCATAAGGTGAAGTACCTTTGTAACCAACAACGTAGTATTGGCTAGCGCTTGAGTTTGCACTATATGGATCAATGTATACTTTGAATCTACCGTTTAATACACCAGCGAATGTTGAACCAGTGTCATCAACGTTTAGATTGTTGTTTAAAGCAGGCGTGTAATCTAAAACACCAGCCATTTGAAGAGCAGAAGCAACGTCAGCAGAACAAATGATCATGTTCCCTTTACCTCTTCTCGTTCTTTGAGCGATTCTGTTTGCGTCTCTTTCCAATTGGAACATAAGACCTTTGAATCTCTCAACAGACCATCTACCGTTTGAGTCAGTATCTAAATCAAAGATACCTGCAGTAGTTGTGTTTGTAGCAGCGCCTTTTTCTGAATTGATGTAAACTGATCTTACAACTTCTCTGTTGATCTCAGCTAAGATTTCAGCAGATAGAATGTTTGCTAGTTCAGTTTCAGCGTCTAAACCGTGGATTGCTTTTAAATCTTGAGCAAGTTCCATAGTGTATTCTGCTTTAAGAGCTCTGCTTCTTGCAGTCACTGTAGTTTTCTCAATTGAGAAAGCCATTTCAGCAAATGCGTTTGAAGTAGAATCACCTAATGCCTCAGCAGCAGCTGTAGTCATACCTTGACCTCTAGTGTACTCGCCAGCAGGAGAGTCGTTAAGTACAGATGGATTAGTTCCTCTGTGCTCTGTCACTCCGTCAGCAGTCACTGAATCACCAGCAGCATTTCTAGATGAGTAATCAGTATCAGCTTCGTCAAATAGCGCTTCTCCGCCAGTTGCTGAAGTGTATCTTGATCTCATTGCGAAAATAAGGCCAGTTGGACCAGTCATTGGTTGAACACCTGCGATATCGTAAGCGATAAGGTTAGGCATTGCTCTTCTTACTAGTGAAATCAAAATTGGATCCCAATTTGAAGTACCAGCAGTATTGTTTGTAGGAGCAGCTTCATTTAAGAATGCGCTGTCTTCCTTCATTGCTCTTTCTTGGTTTTCCAAGACAGTAGCGGTAACGGCACGTTTGTAAGAGTCGCTGATTTTTGGTAAATCAGGATGCTCTAAAACTGGCTGCCATTTTTTTTCGTATTGTTCTGATAAATACATGTTTTTTATCTCCCTATTATTTGTTAGACAACTTTATGTTTTTAGTTTGACTTATAGCGGCACTATAAGCAGCCATTGCATTGCTTAGGTCCTCAGGTTGAGTTCCTTCGCCAGTCGCTACTTCGTCTATACCGTCACCAGAAACGTCTTTAGATTTGAAATAACTCTCTTTAATAGTAGTTATTTTTTGTCTGTAATCTGCTTCTGTTGAATAATCTACTTCTTCAGCAAGTTTGTTAAATTTTTCTTTTGCAGTTTCAGTTAAGTCTTTAGCCGCTTCCATTTTAATTTCTTCAGCTTTGTACTTATTTGATTGCTTAGATAGTTCAACATTCTTCTCAATAGACTCGTCTAACTTTTTCTGTAGTTCGTCTATTTTAGAAGCTTGATCTTCAAGTACATTATATTTTTCGTCTGGAACATTTATGTAATGATCTTCAAATAATTTTTTAAGACCACTGATAAAGTCCTCAGCGATTTCGCCTTTGATTCCTCTTTCAAGAGCAAGTTCGTTTTCTTTCATCCATTCTTCTACCACGTATGATAGGTAAGAATCAACTTTTTCAACTAACTCAGCTTTTGCTGTAGAGGTCTCTTCCTCGAATCTTTTATTGTAATCTGCTTCCATGTCTTCAGCAATTTCTTTTACTTTAGATTTGATTGCTGTTTCAAAGATAGTAGCAGCTTTGTTTTTAAATTCTTCAGATAAGTCTGTTTGTCCAGCGATAAGAGCGTCAACGTGTTCTTTAACGTCAATCTCTTTTTCAGATTTTTCTTCAGCTTTAACTTCTTTGTCGTCTGCTTTAGAATCTTCCATTTTTTTACCGTAGCCTTCTTTTTTGTCTTGATGTTTTTTCAAAGCGTCAAGAGCAGCTTTCGGCATTTCGCCTTCTTTCACAGTTTCTTTATCTTCCGATTTAGTTTCTTCGCTAGACTCTTCTTTTAGTTTAGGCATTGCGTCAGCAGCACCAGCACTTTTTTGTTGAGCGTCGCCAGAAACTTGATTTGTAGATTTAGCAGCGTCCGGGTTACTGTCTGTAGGTTTAACTACAGCCGCACCTAAATCCTCAGCATCGTTTTTCAGATGTGTAGGTTCAGCTGCAACAGCATTTTTCTTCGGAAGATCAGCATTAGGATTAGCAGTGTTTTCTGCTACCTCTTTTTGATCTTTTACTGCCTCAATCTTTTTTTCTATTTCGGCCATTGAGAAATCTCCTTATTTTTTTTATTTAACTAGTTATAAATTCTTGTAGTACTATTTATAAAACTAGAGTTTTTTAAGAAACTTTTGAAAGACATCAGCCTTAGCTTCTGCTAAAGCAAGTCTTTTCGCAGCTTCCACGTCACGTTTCCAAGACTCTATGTCTTTTTCAACGAGAACGCCATTGTTCCATACCCATTCTTTATTTTCCATAATGCCTTCAACGAAAGCGTCTGGAGCGCTTGGATCTGCAACAATGTCAGCGGCTGTAGCTAAATAAAAATCTCTACCTACATAATTAACACCACCTCTTTGAGATAAAGAACCCATACCTCTAGATGATACTCCTAATTGAGCACCCTCGTCAATAAGACCTTTTACAATCTTACCGTAAGGTGTATTCATTATCTTTGCTTCACCAATAAAATTAGTGCCATCTGGATATAAAGAAGTAATCATATGACTTACTCTCTCTAGATTTACTGTTGGACTGTCTGGATGTCCAAGTTCACCAAAGGCTCTTTTTTTATTAATAAATTCTGCGTTATATCTTCTTACTTCTTTCTCTAAAATCTCTTTTTCATAAACTCGTCCATTTCTATTTTTGATTTCAGATTGTAGGAAGACTCCTCTAATTTTGTAATTTTTTTTACCGTTAGTTTCTTCTACAAGATACTCGGCGTTTTGTACTTCTTCGGATATTAATTTCATAAATTCCCTCTGTTTTTCTCTACCGTATATTTATAAAGGTTTTTACCTAAACTCTGCTATAATTGTGTAATTATCTCCACTTGCAAAGTTTTTAGTAGATAGTAATACATCACCTGTAGGCGATGTAGAATTGTTAGGAATTTCGTTTCCTGGCGTTCTTAAATCCCAATAACCGTTGCCTGATAATAAAACCATAGTTGCATTTATAGTACCGTCCCATAATAACTCAACAGCTGCCTTGTTATCGTGAGTGTTTATTGAGTACCATATCTTACTTAATTTTCTATTACCATCTTCGGTCATAAAAGTTAAAGCGCTAGCGTCTACTTTTTTAACAGTAGTTTCACCTGTGCCGTCTGAAACGTTTGTTAATTTAACTACATACTTGATACCTGAAGTATCTGCTATTGTTTGTGTTGTTACCGTGTCTGCCATTTATTCTCCCATTTTCTCTAAATGTTCACTTATCTCATCATCAAAGTATTGTTCTAATGCTTCTTTTTCTATTTGATTAAGAGTAGCAACATTATCTAATGCTTCTTCAAATTTGATAGGTAAGTTTTCTGCGTTAATACTTTCATCTTTTTCAATAGTTGAAAAGACTTCTTTCACTGCTGTTTGCATAACAGGTGTTAAACTGTTAAAAGCATTGCTGTCAAATAGTTTATTGTTTTCCACAATGTCACTAACTCTTATCATATTATTGTTCCGTTGCTGGTGCTTCTGCTGGTGTTTCTACCTCTGCTGGTGCTTCAGGTTGTGTTTCAATAGTACTTGCTGTATCAGCTGATGGCTCTGCTACTTCAGGTTTTGTTTCTGCTGATAATTCTTCAGCTGATTTACCGTCTGTACCATCGGCATTTGTAATTGTACCGTCTTGATTAAATTGACCTGGTGTTGCAACTTGTGGTTTGTTATCACTATGAGGCATTGCTTGACCATTAAACATAGCACTCGCCATGTCTTTTCTTCTTTGATCTAATGCGTCACCTACTTTTGATCTTAATGCGTCTTTAAATGCGTCACCGGCTTCAGCGCTTTTTCCAGCACCTAATTTGTCTATAAAGTTTTTTACTTCACTACTCATTTTTGTTCTCCATTAATTTATTATAACTCCTCACTATCAACAACCTGATTACCAGGACTTGATATGATTCCGTTATCTATTTCTGTTTTGATTTGTTTGTCTATTTTCTCTATATCAGCGTCGCTCTGTTTCAATATATTTTTTCTAACATATTCAACAGAGAAATATTTACCAACATAGTCTCTAACGTCATTTGCTAATTGTATTCTATCTTTTAACATTTCAGCTTGCTTTAATTCTGCAAAGTGACCGTCTTGTAAAAAGTCATAGAATATATTATCTCTGATCATTGGCCATTCTTCTTCGGCTATAATCTGTTTTAAAACTAGTTGAGTTCTTAAAATATCATTAAATAATTCAATAAATTTCTTTCTTAATCTTTGAACAAATTTAGTAAATTTTAATTCGTCTCTAGTTATTTCTGTTGATCTTCCTAAATTAAATCCACTAGAAGCTTCAAGTCTACTTGATGGTACGTTTAGTGATCTGTATAGTTTACTTCTAAAGTATTCTATATCAGTAATCTCACCTAAATTCTGACCACCTGGTAAAGTAGAAATATCTGTACCTCTACCACCCTCTCTACTTGGTAACCAAAAGTCTTCTAACATTGACATATAATTTCTATCGTCTCTGATTTCACCAGTAGCTGCGTCATATACAAGTTTGTTTCTGTATCTTGCCATAACGTCTCTTAAATATTGTTCAGCTTTCATTTTAGGCAAATTACCAACATCAATTTTGAATATACGTCTTTCAGGTGCTCTTGCTATTCTGTAAATAACAGCAGCGTCTTCAATCATTCTTAATTGATTAACTGGTTTAATTGCTTTATGTAAATATGATAAAATTATATTTTTATTCTGATCTATTAAACCTGATGGACAAAATGCGATAGTATCTACAGCAATTTTAATACCTTGTAAACTAGCGCCACCTACACCTCTTTCATTATACAAAAAATACTCCATAGTTTCGTCTACTAAATTTGTAGCCGATGGAGCCACACCGTCAGGTCTTCTCTTTCTTACTTCTCTGATTTTTTTGATTTTCCGAGGATCAAGATATTTTAATTCTGTAATACCTTTCTTTCCTGTTTCTGTATCAATTATTTTTTGATAGTATATTCTACCATCTACATACCATCTTCTAAAGATGTCATGTCCTCTAGTATTAAATTGTAATAGTCTTAATACTTCAGAAAATTCTTCTTCTATTCTTCTCTTAATATCCCTACCGTAAGGAACATTATTTGTATTTAAATTTACAGCCTGTCTATTTTCATTAGCAACGATAGCCTCATTGATTATATCTTCAATGGCCATATCACATTCAGGATGTATTGAAATTTCTCTATATCTTCTTATTAAGTCCGCTTCAGTCTTAGCGTTCCCTTCCATGTCAAGATGAGACGCAAAATACCCTCCAGCGGCTACAACTTGTGTGCCGTCTTCGGCTTGAGGTGTACTAAAACTTTGTTTCGGATCGGATTTAGGTTTTTCTCTTGTAATCTTAAATCCAAAAAACTCTGCCATAATTTAACTCCTTTTATTTCCTTTTACTACTTATAATAGTTTTAAGAAGGCGGTTTTGAGGCCGCCTCCTAATTTTGTGTATTACGTTGTAGTGTTTGTTTCAAAGTATTGATACTCAAACGTCACGCCAAAAGTTTCTATTTCTGTCGTTTCGCCCATACTTAAATCAATACCACCGATCTCTGTCGGAAATAAACCTCTCAAAGTATACGATTTAATGTTATTACCATTTCTGTCAAGATGATCTACAAATGCGTCAACTTGGTAATCAACTGGATTAGTTAATCCCTCGTTATCAGTCATGTTATTGATACCATTCTGCCATCTTTCAAATGCATTTCTTAATTTGAAATTTGTATCGTTTAGTACCGTAATTGACCATGACGGAATTGTTCGGTCACCTGCAATTTTAATTGCTCTACCTCTAAATGGAACGTTGATATTAGCAACGGTCATACTTGGTATAGATGTAGCTGTACATAAAAATGCTAAGTCTTCTATTTCTCCACCAACTTGTGCGTAACCAGGAAAAGGCATTGTTACCTTAAACTGATTGGCTCTAGCGCCACCACCTGCAAGTTTAGCTTTGAAATCGTTAATGTTTGCCATTTTTTATTTCTCCTCTATTAACCTGCAACCTCTTCAAAAGAGACGCCTGTTCGTGTTGCGATGAATTGTAAAGTGATAAAGTTAATGCTTCTAGCAGGTTTAATGAAAATCTCCGCTATAAACTCGTTTCTATCAATTACTTCACCTGTGTTGTTAGTTTCATCACAAACTACTAAAAAGTCTGTGATCCCTCGTCTACCTTGTACTTCTCTTAAAAAAGGCTCTACAATGTTTCTAAAGTTTGCTCTTGTAAACTCATCGTTAAACTCAAACAATTGAAATTTAGAAGCAGTTGAGATTGCCTTCTCTAAAACTATAAACAGTCTTCTTACATTGATTCTATCAAATGCTGAAGGAGCAGATAATCCAGTTTTGTCACCAAACAATACTGTACCTTGACCTGGGAATGTAACCACTGGGTTAACTCTCGCTTTGTACAATTCGTCTCTTTGTGATTTACTTGGATTGTATGCTAACTTAACAGCGCCTCTGATAACACCTCTGTTTAATCCTGCTGGAGAAAACCAGCTGTCTGCGATTAAATCTGTTCTAGCAGAAAGACCAGCCATATCACCATTTAATGGTACAAATCTGTATACGTCATTGTATCTGTCGTATTGATATTTGTAACCACTATCTAACACTACGTAAGATGAAGAACGAATACCGCTCATAAATGCTTTAACGTTTTGTGTTTGTGTGATTGAAGAAGCTATATTAACTACATCTGCTCTCTCTGGAGATACGAATGCGATAGCGTCTTTTCTGTTCTCTGCTAATGTTATTAGGTCGTCAATGTGAGTAGCGTTGCAAGCTCCACCAATGATTAGACCAACATCAACTGTTTCTGCGTCTGCAAATTTTTCGTAAGCAGTTTTTATTTCGCCAACTGTTGCTGTTGAACCATTAGCTCCATTTATTAATGAATCAGTTTTTGGTGTATCAACTGCTGTGAAAGTTGTTCCTGCAGCTGCTGAACCATGGTTTGATCCTGAAGCATGATGATCCATCCAATAGATGTAATTTGACTTGTTGTAAATTACGTCTCTTACATAGTTTGAATCACCTTGTGGTGTTTTTGCGTCTGAAGCTTTTGATACTCTATCGTAAACTTCAATTACTTCTCCTGTTTTACCTGTGATACTACCGTCTTCGTCTACTACGACAACGTGCATTTCATCATTTACACCTGATTTAGTAGCAGCGTAAGGAGATGTTCCTGGTGCTCCTGAAACAAATTCATGGAACTCCCAAAATCTTCTTACGTTTGCACCGTTAGCAGGTACTTGATGTAAACCACCTTGTAGTGTATCCGCTCTAACGAAAGTAATATCATTAGTAGCTACGTTTGTTATTTTATATTTTCTACCATCATAATCTGTTCCAGCGGAACTCGTTGAAAACTCAACGATATCGCCAACTGCAAAACCAGTTCCTGATGTTAACGTCACTGTCGTATGACCAACGGCCATAGCAGAATCGTTTACTGTTGTTTTTGCGTCCTCTTGGAAACCTGTTGCGCTGTGACAAGCAGAAACTTTAAGGCTGTTGCCCCAAACTCCTGCTGTTCTAGCTGCCCATTCTCCGACAGAACCTTGACCAGCATTGTAATTATCCTGGTAGTCTTGTGTATTTTTGATAGCAATTGCTGAACCTGAAACGGCTGCGTTTGCTAAACCAGTATTTTGTACTCGTACTACTCTTAATGCGTTAGAATATTGTAAGAAGTTTGCAGCTGAAAAAAACGCTTCAAAATTACTTGAATCGGGTTTTCCAAAAACACTTACTAACTCTTGTTCACTAGAGATTGATGTAATCTCATCTAAAGGACCTTTACGGAATTCTCCAGCAAAAGCGCCTATTGAAGTTGATACAGCAGGAATGATTCTAGTTAAGTCTCTTTCCTGTACAAGAACACCTGGTGATACTTGAAATGCCATAGGTTATTCTCCTCTTTAATTAGCTAATTATTAATATATTATAATTCACAACTTTGTAAGTTTTCTTACATCCATATTTAAAGCCAGTACAGATATTTATAATAACCTAGAAATAGACTATTGCCCTTTTCTAGAGACAGGAAACCATCTTGTACCATATTCATCTACTGTTTCCTCGTCTTCAGGATCGGTCACACCATCGTCTACAAATCCGAACGGTGCCATATCCTGCTCTATTAAATTTCGTTGTTCCTCGTACATTTTTTGACGTGCATTTGTATTAGTCAACTCTTTAAAATAAGGTTGATTAGACAACCAACCAAATATAACTAAACACATCATTAAGTCATCATTTGATCCGTCTTCAGCCTGCCAACTTTGGCCTCTTTTAGTAAACGTTGACATCTCCTGAATAATGTTAAAATCATTAACAACTATCTTATCTCCTTCTACCAAAGTCTTTAGATTAGAACAACCAACTTTCTTAATTGCCTTTGTCATACGAACACCTATAGATGAACCACGACCACTATACATAGCGCCTAATATTTGACCAGCACGGCCTTTTTGAGTAGTCATTAGTATATTAGGATATTCAATCTCAAACTGTAAAGCTTCTGCAACTTGTTGACCTATATCGTTTACCTCTGTTAATATATGTGCCTCATTATAATTCTTACAAACTTTAGATATTATATTAGGAAATACAAAAGGTTTAATTTCATTACTTCTATATTTGGCTACAACTTTATAAGGCATTTTAGTGACATCAAATATTATAAAAGCAGAATAATCTTTATCTACACCACGTGATACATCAACTGAACAAACGTAAGTATTACCTTTGATTGCGTCTTCATATATGTCAACTCCTTGTGCCGATTTAATTGGCGTCATGTAAGGTGTTGATTTTATTTTAGCAGCTGATATTAAAGTATTTACAGAACCTAAAAATTCACACTCAAACTCTTGTTGAAATTGTTCCTCACTTGTATTACGTATTGTTTGTTCTTTCCATTTTTCATCACGGCCTGGTACCTCACTCCAATGTACTTCAATTGGATTGTAATCATTTTTTTTATTGATAGCATCCATCCAAATCTTATAGTACATATTCATACCATAAGGCGTAGATACAATAATCATTTTAGTTTTTGTACCAGCAGATATTGTAGGATAAACTGAACTAAAAAACATTTCGGCAATATTAGTAGGTACGAAAGCAAACTCATCAAGAAATATAATATTAAAAGAACCACCTCGGATAGCACTTGATGATGTAGCAGCCGCCACAATAGTTGACTTATTTTCTAATTCTATATTACCTTTGTTCCAATTTATTACACCTTGTTGTAACCATTTTGGTAAGTTTTCATATGCAAGTTGTAATCTACCTAATATATCTCTTGCTGTTGAGGATTTGTTTGCTAGAATAGCAATATTACTATTAGGATTAAATAATGCAAAATGCAACAGATATGAAATTGTTGTTGTTGATTTACCTGATTGTCTTGGTAGTTTACAGATTGTAAATCTGTTATCGTGAATAGTCTCAACAATTCTCTTTTGAAAATCGTACATATTAAAAGGCACTAAACCCTCATCAAGAGATACAATACGGATATATTTTTCCATAAAGTATATTGGATCGCCAGCACACTTTTGATATTCTACTATTTGTTCTTGTGTGTATTCAACAGGAGTATTAACCTTTTTAAGGTTAGGATTCCCTAAATATGCTTCACTCATTTTCTACTCCTTTTCGGGAGTAATATTTTTTTCAATTGTTTCATCTTCTTGTTTTCTGTTTAACATTTTCTGCAACTCGGCAGTTGATCCAACAAAAAGAGCATTTTTTACGTTTGTATTTGCAGTCTTTGGTACCTGTTTTAAATCTTTTAATTTTTTTTGTAAATCTTGTAATTTATCTACAGTAGCACCAACCTGTCCAATTAATTGACCGGCAACTTCATATGCTCTAGGGTGTTGGCCTTCTTTTGCAATTTCTAATATTCCTTCAATAGCTTCATTACCTTTATCTATTAGATTATAATAACTATCTCTACTATAAGAGTAATCTTGATTAATATCTTTTTCTGTTTTTACTTCAACATCACCTTTTGGTCTTTCCACAGGTGGTTGAAACTCTTTGGCTTCTTCTACTTTTTCCGTAGACTCAATTCCTAAAATCTCATTTACTTTGTCTTCTAAATTTGCCATAATTATTCATCACTACCTGTTGTTGTATTATATTTTTTACCATCTGTAAAGTTTTGTACAGTTGTTGTAAATCCAAAATCATCTGTCACATCAGCTGTTGGTGGATTAGGTATAACAGTTATTCTTTCCTCTCTAGGAGTATTAACTGTATCTGTATCAGCATATAAATCTGATTGTACTTTTTTGATAACACCTTGATTAGTTGTAGGACCAAACAAGTATGTTTTCGCTGTAAAATTCATTGTATATATTACTGCTCTTCTATTTGTAAAAGCACCATCATAACTGTCCTCATAATTTATAGTATTTAAAATAATAGGCACGTCTCTTTTCATTCCCATTTCAGGTAAAACATTAACTGTTACCGTATAGTCTGGTTGAAAGAAAGGTAATATTTGTTCTACTATTTGTAAACCATTTTCAGCAGTTGCTGTAAAACAATAAACATTTAAACTTATATTATATGGTACAGGCGTCCAATTAAAAGACGCTTTTTTAGAATCATCAAAAGTTGTTTGTGATGTTTCTAATAATGGATATTCAGCATTACCTGTTGCTGTGTTTGCTTCTTCTAACATAATAAAACCACTATCATCTTCCATTGCTATTTGATCCATTAAAGCAACTCTTTGATCTCTAGTTAGTGGTGTTTTTTCATGTTTAAATTTTTGCATTCTAGTTAATTTCCTAGATGGATCATAAGATAAACCTGATATCTCAAATCCCATTCTAGGTAAAGTGACTGCAAATGATCTGTCGTTTAATTCTGCTTGTTGATCTAAACGAACTAAAAACTTTTCTTTAGGTGCATATGCTAAAGGCACCTTTATTCTTTGTAATACGGCACCAGTATCCTTATTCTTACTTTCAATAACTATATTATTAAATAGTTGACCGAAAGCAATAATAATCTTTCTTAATCCTTCATTATAAAACGGTGTGCCGAACATTTATTATTTTTCCTTTGTTTTATGAGTCTTGCCTGAATTTTTGCCTTTTTTAAAAACATAGTCCATTGTGCCGTGAGCACCAGAAACTACTTCTTTTTTTAAATTTTTAAACAACTCCATATTTTTTATTTTTTTGGCTTGTTTACTGGCATAAGACATTAATAATTTTACGTCTCTCATACTTCATCTACCTCCCCAAATGGATTTCTTTCTGTGAAATCTAACACGTCATCTGCTACAGTAGCTGTATCAAAGCCAGCTGCTGTATCTAAATCCAGATTTTGTGCATACGTTGATTGTGTTTGAACTGTAACCTTTGTACTATCATAACTTTCGTTAATCAAGAAGTTAGCATTTCCTGAAGATGTGTCGTCTTGTTCAAGTTGAATAGTACCTTTGCCATCTTCTAGATGTATTCTATCTACTAATAAGTTTGTAGAATAAGCTTCATCTTTGTCATCAATACCTTGAACGCCTGTGTCTAATCCTTCGTTTGAGTATTCCCAACGTGTAACCCTTAATTTATAAACTGGTAAATTTCCTAATTGAAAAAATGGCTCTTGATCTTCAACAAATTGAATTTCAAAAAAACTATTCATTAAAGGAAAATATAAAATATCTCCTTCGTTTGGTCTACCTTTTACATTTAATTCTGTTCTAACGTCTATCTTATTATGAAAACGTCTTTTAGATACCATCAATGTAGTATCTTCTCTAATTTCTAATCCAAACTTATTGATTAATTCTTGTTGACCAGCAAATCCTTCAGTAGTCTCAAAATACATTTCAATAGGAAAAGCATTTTTAAATTTACTATTAACATCTTCGCCTAATACTAAATCTCTATTTACAATATCTCTCGGCATATAGTAAATTAAATTACCATATATTTTTAATCCTTCTATGATTAAATCTTCGTATAGATATTTTTCGGATGCATTTCCGATGCCATCTCCGTGCTGAAAGTATGGATTCATTACTACCATAATTGTTTACCCTATTATGAAGTTATGAGGCTCTTCAAACGTTGTACGTATTTCTGTTTCTAATTTTTCACACTCTTGTAGTGATTCAGAATATATTTGGCCTCCGTTAAGAGTCACACCACCCACCATAGCAACGCCGTTGAATTTAGATAGGTTTGCTCCCCATTGTTTTTTAAATAGTGTTGTGACATATCTTTTTAACCATTGGTCATTATATACATCTGTAAATGTTTCTGGATCTAATTTTCTAAAACAATCTATTACTAAAAATTCACCTACTTGTAAATCTTCTTTCCAATCCATATCAATGAATAATTTATTATCGTTTTGATTAAATCTTAATGGCTTTTCACCTACTAATATATGATCTAAAAAATCTAATTGTCTCATTACTATATCATAATTAACTACCGATGTTGAAGAAAAATCATAGAGATCATTTAGTCTCATTTGATATCTTACATCAAATAAATTCAAACTTCCTTTACTTGAAAAAGGAAATATATTAGTGACAGATATAACTGATTCAGGAACTACTATGTAATTTTGATTTTCTTTCCATGTTGTAGTTACCGAGTTTTTAGTTTGTGACTCTGATACGTCTCCGTTAGTCACAATTCTATCATAATCTGATTGTGTATATTGATATTTTAAATAACATCTTCTTATTGCATTCATGTGATATTGAGAATAATATTGTAAAGCTTCATCAAGTCTATCCTCTAATTGATCATTGTCAACGTTAATTTCTATAACAGGTTGACCTAATGCTCTTAAAGCGTATTCTTTTAACTGTTCTCTTGTTGTTGGTGTTGCCATGTTTATATTTATCCCTTAATTAACTTGTTGTTCCGTACATAGTTTTTAATACGTTACCACTTGAATCTTTAATTTGTATATTTGTTGTGTTATTAACTGTACTTAAAGTTATGTCACCATCTACATCTAAACTTGTACCATTTATTAACATTAATTTATCGGACTTCCATCTTCCTGTAATAGCATTAGAGCCTGCTTTTTTATGTGTAAACTCTAGTATGCCATCTTCGCTACCATCACTTGCATCCGAAATTTTTGCTGTAATTTTAGCATATATTATTTCTTGATCGGCGTCATTTTCACCTTTGAATTTTATTTGTCCTAGATAATCTGCGTCACCAGGACTTGAGCTGTTTCTTTTTAATGTTATAACAGGACCAGCTGTACTTGAATCTTCTGTTGTTGTGATTAATAATGAATCACTTAAAGTTGTATTGGTTAAACTTGCAACGCCAGTAATTGATACTCCATTACTTGTTGTTTCTAGTTTTGCTGAATCTTGATAATGCAATGTCACGCCATAACTATCATTGGCGTATATATGTTTTAAACCAGAACTATTTGAAAGGTTAAAGTTTGTACTCTGCATATAAATTTGATTGCCTTGTACATCTTTAATAACACTACTTGATCCATCGTGGAGAATTTCAAAATCATTACCTGTTCCAAGTACTATACTTTCATTGTCTGCAAGATCAGCTGCTCCTGCTGAACCAGTATAACCAATAGCACCTTGTGATCCTGTAAATCCACCTGTTAATGGTTGTAATTCCCACGCCTCACCATTCCATCGCCAAGTACGTGTACCTAAATTATACGTGTCATTTGTTGACGGACCAGTCGGAAAATTTATTGTTGGCATATTATAATTCTATCCTTTTAAGTTTCTCGTTCCACATATTTATAATATTTATACTAACTTTAGGACAGCTATTTTCCAATAAAAAACCCCCGGAGACGAATCGCCGGGGGTTAATCTTTTTCTTTGATTACTATAGATTATTAAGCTTTAACAATCTTAAGCGTGTGAGTAGCCGCTGTGGTTACTGAACCACTTGGAAACTCTTGCGCTCTGTAGTCATCACCGTTAACTTGTCTAGTTTGGTAATTAGATCCATCAAGTACAGTGTTAGCCATACCAGATCCTCTTGTAGTACCTGAACCATTAAAGTTATATCTAATAGTATATCCGTCTGTTGAAGCACTTGCAGTCGCTCTAATCCACTCTTGACACAAAGTATCAAAAGATGAACCAGTTTGTTGTAAGTGATTTGATCCGTCTATATTTAATAGATTGTCGTATGATGAAGTAGCACCATTTACTCTATGCAAATAGTAGCTAGTAATCGTAGTCGGGTTATCCAACGCATGATCACCGATTGAACCTGAAGCATAAGCGCCAGTATTGGCTCTTGTGTCTACAAATATCGGTGTGCTTGAACCACTAACTTCAGTCGCACCTGATTCAGAGGCGTTAGACGATACAAAATATGTACCACCTTGTTGTGTGCCTGTTGAACCACTTGTAAGTAAGTCAATAGCAGGATGTAAGAACGTGTCCTTAATATCTGCTAAAGGCATAGCATGGATTTCACCACCACTTGTGTAGTAAACTGGCCATGTTGTACCTGTGTCAGCTGTCGGTGTAACCGAAGCAACTGATTGACTAACTTTATCATAGTTGACTGTTACCGTTTGAGGATCTTGTGTAGTACCTGATCCTGGAAAAGACGAAGCCGATGTTGAAACCGTACCTGCCTTTAACCTAGTATCAGTGATTGTTCCTAAAGAACCACCTGATCCTACTACTGATAATGTCACTGACGGCGATTGCGAATATTGATAAACAATATTATCTACAACAGCGTCAACTTGAGCTGAAGTCATTTCAACTAGATTTCCCGAGCTATATACTAATGGGTTTCTTGTTGCCATAATTTATTTCTCCTTCTTACTCTACTTCTTACGAAGCGTTTCCTATGATTGTTTTTAAAGTTGTGCCTGAACTGTTTTTAATCAGTAAAGTCACTGCTGAACTAAAGTTAGATGAATCGATTGTATCTACTTGATCACCTTTTGATCCTGTAAATCCAACAACACCTTGGTTAGCTAATTCAACCCATTGTACACTGTTACCATCGTTGTAGTAAAAGTATTGTACACCAGTTGCGTTATCTACCCAAATATCTCCTTCTCCTACACCTGAAGTTGGCGGTGAAGCTGAAGTTGTGATATCAAGATTACCTTCAGATCCAGTGTAACCAATGTCACCTTTAGAACCTGTGAAGCCAGTGTCCCCTTTAGAACCTGTGAAACCTTTTGATCCAGTGAAACCAATGTCTCCTTTAGAACCAGTGTAACCAATGTCCCCTTTAGAACCTGTGAAACCTTTAGAACCTGTAAAACCAATGTCACCTTTTGATCCTGTGAAACCAATATCACCTTTTGATCCAGTGAAACCAGTATCCCCTTTAGAACCTGTGAAACCGATTGTACCAGAAAGGTCAGATACGAATGAGTATGCTGAACCGTTCCATAGGTATAATCTAGAATTTTCTGAGTCAGTTAATGACCCGTTTTCAATGATAGCAAATTCACCAGTCGCAATGCCTGATGGAGATGTATCTGCTGATAAGTTAGCAACACTTGTATAAGTCTTAGCAATGTTAAAACCTAAACCTGTGTCCCCTTTTGAACCTGTATAACCAATATCACCTTTAGAACCGGTATAACCGATTGATCCAGTGAAACCTGCTGTTAAAGGCTGTAGCGCCCAACCGTTACCGTTCCATTTCCACTGTCTTGTACCGAGAGTGTATATGTCGTTTAACGATGGCGAATTTGGAAAGTTTATTGCCATTTTGTGTTTCTCCTAATTGTTTTATTTAATTAAATAATACTCTTTCACTTAATACATAATTTTAACGTTATAATCATTTTATAAATTTCTTGCAAGAAAAAAGTATTTCGTTTCTTTTTCCTCCATCTATTTATAAGTTATTTCTTCTTCAAATCCTTATATAATACAATAGTTTTAAATTAAACTATAGTAATTGTTCCTACCATAGAACCGTGCGATGAACATTGATAATATAATGTCGCAGGAGCGTCCATAGGAACATGAAATACAACAACACCGTTAGGTCCTGAAGCGTTATTATCTGTCACGCCTGTGTTATATACTGTACCACTAGTACCTGTTGTTGATTGTATTCTAAATGGGTGACCACCACTTGTATTTCTAAAGTAGTATGTTTGACCTTTTTTAAGATAGATAGTAGGATTATCGCCACTTGTACCTGACGGAAATCCTGCACCATCAAATCTATATGCACTTGATCCATTTGCTGTCACCACAAATTGTGAAATTGGAGTTTGTGTTTGTACCCAACCTGAACCATTATAAACTAAAGTATGACCTTTTTGTGGAGTACTAATAGTTGTATCTGTAAGAGCTGATAATGTACTAGCTCCAGCAGAGCCGGTAAATCCTACAACACCTTGATTGGATAATTCTACCCATTGATTACTATTACCATCGTTCATGTAGAAATATTGAATACCTGTTGCGTCATCAATCCAAACATCGCCAAGTCCTGCTGAACCTGGTGGAGTTGACGAAACTGATACGTCTAAATTTCCTTCCGATCCTGTGTAACCAATAACACCTTGATCACCTTTTGAACCACTGAAACCTGTATCGCCTTTTGATCCTGAATATCCTAAATCGCCTTTTGATCCTGTGTAACCAATAACACCTTGATCGCCTTTTGAACCACTGTAACCAATTGAACCTGTATAACCTAAATCTCCTTTACTGCCGGTAAATCCTGTTGCGCCATCTGAACCATCAGCGCCAGCAGCTCCTGTATCTCCTTTAGAACCACTAAAACCTATATCGCCTTTTGATCCTGAATATCCTAAATCTCCTTTACTGCCGGTAAATCCTACTGCACCATCTGAACCATCAGCACCTGCAGCTCCTGTATCTCCTTTTGATCCTGAAAATCCTATTACACCTTGGTCGCCTTTACTACCGGTAAATCCTGTTGCGCCGGCTGAACCTGCGTCTCCTTTTGATCCTGTAAATCCTACTGCACCGGCTGAACCTGCGTCTCCTTTTGATCCTGTAAATCCTGTAGCGCCGTCATCACCTTTACTGCCGGTAAATCCTACGTCACCTTTACTACCTGTAAATCCAATTGCACCTGCTGATCCTGTATAACCCGAACCACCTGATACACTGAACAATGACCAGTTTGCGTCTGCATTAGGAACGGCACCTGTTGATGAATTTCTAGATTCAGAACCTTGAAGTTTGTAAGTGTAGTAATTATCTCCTGTGTATGTTGTTGATCCTGATGTGTAAGTTGTTTTAACATACACTAACATACCTTCTTGTATTCTAGCACCTGGAATATCTGTTAATCTATCTCCACTATCTCCTGTGATAGAATGTAAAGTACCTCTAATTTCTGTATCAAGTACTATAGGGGAGTTAGTCCCGGTACTCCATGTACCTGGCCATACGTTTCTGGTTAATCCGTCGTAATTACTAGACATTAACTAATCTCCACATAAGTTGTTCCTGGTTGAAGTGTAATTCCATATAAGTGATAAGATTCACCTGTTAATCCACTAGGTGGTGAATTTGGTATTAAAGAAAGAGTACCACCATCTGTTGTAGATACATCACTCAATAGAGCTGAACTTGCACCAGTTTTAAATGTTGTCGGTTGTGTAACCGAATTTCTAACAGCGAACCAAAAAGCACGAGGATTAGAATCAGTATTGTTCACTGCTTGGACGGAAAAATCATGAGTCTGATTGGCCAATTGGTTCGTGTTAGAGTTAAAACCGGTACTTTCAGAATCGTCTATTATATCCGTAAGTGTTGGAGGGGATCCTGTACTTGAAGTCCAAATCCAAAAACTTGGATATGTGAACGAAGCAGATACGCTAGATGTTGTAGATGATTGATCTACAGTGTACGATGTACCGGTTACATTGGCAGGTCTTGTGAAAGTACAAGTATTACTAATTGTACGAGTAGTACCTGTGTTATCTTTATGGATAGGATCAGTGAATGTAAATGTTCCACTGACATAACCACTGCCAGATGTATTGTTCAAAGTACCTCCAGTAGCCGAAAGCGAATGTGAACTATTGCTTGAACTATTGAGGCCGCTTACACTTGTACTGTAAGAGGTACTTGAATATGTTTTTAAAAATGTCTTTCCGCTGACATTATTTTTAGATACGCTCATAGACGCTGTTGACCAGTTAACGGAAAAACTTGTATCAGAAGCTGTGTATTCTGATTCACTGCCGTCATTATGATTAAATTTAACTGTTGCGCCTGCTGAGCCACCACTACGATTAGTTGATGTTGATCTAATATATGAATTTGAATTGTCTACAGTGAAAGATTGATTCCAATCTACACCACCTGCTGGTGTTTGTGAAAAACTACCTGCTGTATAATTAGACAAAGTACCGTTAACACTTCCACTTGTTTGAGTGATAGAGTAAACTGAACTTATAAAATCGTTTGTGACATCACTAGGGTTATCTACTGATACAGAAAATCCTGTACAAGGAACATCCCA
>Ga0163111_10000137_pt1 | contig 42103 bp, 34 predicted proteins | sample CRUFie1St18metaG_FD_109645 | JGI IMG/M metagenome (GOLD analysis project Ga0163111, IMG submission 109645) | Marine microbial communities from the Costa Rica Dome - CRUD Field 142mm St18 metaG | ecosystem: Environmental > Aquatic > Marine > Oceanic > Photic zone | place: Costa Rica: the Eastern...
CGAATGCGCAATTCATTAAAGCCAAAACGCGATTCCCACTTATTTGAACTCTTTCAACAAGAGTTGGAAAAGTTGGCGGAAATGGCTAGTAACCAGGAGATTGAATTAGGCTATTTTGATGAAATAGGCTTTAATCTGAAGCCTAATGTTCCCTATGCTTGGCAAGAGATTGGAAAAACGGCACTACTTCCTGCTACAAGAGGAAAAAATCACACCCTATTAGGAATACTAAATCCACTAAAACAGAATTTACAAGCAATGTTGATAGAAGGAGCCGCTAATGCAGAGTGTATAGTAAAATTCTTAGATGAATTTGCCAGTGGCTTACGGAAAAAAACAGTCCTTATACTGGATAATGCAAGTATTCATAAAGCCACTATTGTACAGAATAAAATCCAAGACTGGAAGGAAAAAAACTTATTCCTACAATTCATTCCTGCATACTCTCCCGAACTAAATCGCATTGAAATTCTTTGGAAGCAAATGAAGAGTTTTTGGATAAAAGCAACAGATTATGCCTCCAAAGATAAGCTCAAGAAGAGAATTGAAGACATTGTAAAACAATACAATAAGAAATACCAGATCTCTTTTGTGTAAGTACTTAGAAGAAAGCTTATTACCATATCGAGAAGAAATATTAAATAGTCCAAACCCTCAAAAAGCGATTACAGAGGCGACCTATAAAATTATAGACAAAAAGATTCATGAACATGTAAAAACATGTAAAGATGAATTCCATGTTGATCAGGTAATTCTATTAGGAGGTATCATCATCAATACAGACTACGGAGTAGATGACTACTTTGATGCGAGGAATTTTGAGGTAATTGATCTCAAAAGTCTCTGATTTAATATATCAGGTTTCAGGGATTTACAGATTCACTATAGGTCTAGCACCTCAGAACTAACATGAACCTACCCAAAGTAGCGGAAAATTACTTTTCGCTGCTTTGGGGATCAGTTTAAAGGAGCTGCATATAAATTGATCCTAATTGTTTTTCATTCTGTTTACATCCTAACAATACAGATTAATGAAGAAGCATCTATATTTTGTTTGTCCTACAGACTATATTGAGCCCATAATCAATAATTCATCCAAGTGTAAAAACTACTATTATACCTCACTTGGCAATTCGGTTATCTTTAATAAGAATAACATTCATGACATAGAAAGCCTACTTAGAAAGCATGACATTAAAGACATCTTCTTCGTATTGTCCGATAGGAATCCCATCGTATCTGATGCTTTAGGTAAGCAACATTTTTCTGAGATAAGAGGGCTAAATAATTTTTATAATGAAATCATAAAGCAGAAAGAGAGATCAGAGGTCTTATGGCAAATAAATAACCCTCGATATTTAATGCTCTCCTATTATCTAAATAAGAAAATCAAAGAATTACAAACTGCATTAAATAACCTATTATTTGACGATGTTAAAATAAACGGACAAATTTATAACCAACAGAAGCAGACTTTCTCTATCATATATTTTGATCTATTATTCAGAGAAGATATTAGCTTAAATTGAAAGAGGACTTAGAAGTAATGTAGGAATTACCGCTATTATCCTTCACATTTGACCCAAATCCCCTACAGGAAAAATCATAAATGTGAAACAAGTCTTGAAATGTGTTTTCTTTTTGGAAGAGGGGAGAAATTCCGTGGATAATAGAGCAGTCAATTAAGGATTCGGGGTAATTTAAGGGTAATCACCCCCATCTCACAAACGAATCCTTCAATCAAACAATGTGTAATCCCCTGATTATCAGACTCCAGTTACTCCACTCGACTGTACCCTATAGCCAATCCCCCCTTTGGACAATTGCAGATGCTTACTATGTACATTGTAGGAGCCTATATATGGAGCGAATACGTAGGCTTATATACACGGGAGTCTAGGAAGTTCCAACAGGAATCAAAAGCAGGTTTCAGTCCACATATATAGCTTTCGGACAAAAAAAATCCCCGCTTTGCAGCGAGGATTAACCCTAAAATGATCATATAATTATGATCCTCCCTTAATTTTTATTCACCTTTACTTGTGATACTTGCTTATGAAGCATGATCACTTAAATGTTTCTTCAAAATACCTACTCCGACAATTGCAGAAACCGTTCCATCCAGAACAAAAACATTCATTTTTTATCAAAGTCCGTAAATTCCTTTCTTTTTGATCACCAAAAACCGTATTTTTTAAAACCTATTGGTATCTTTTTACGTCCAACTTATTATTACCTTATAGAAAAAACATCCACCAATTATGACAACAAAAAACATAATTACCCTCTCCCTTGCCATGCTGTTAGGTATGGCACTTGCCTTTGCTCAAAAAAAACAACAACCAGATGTACCCTTCTTTACCTGTGAATTAGTCAATCATTTTAGTGTAAGTATTCAGCAAGACACGGAAGTTGAAGAGCTTCCTAGTAACCATGTATATCCAAATGACTTTGACGTAGATAGCTACCATAATGTAGGAATTCGTCAAGGGACAGGCCTCGCTTGGACAGGCGAAAAGCTTCTCATTGGGCATAGCACTTACGGACGCACAAGCAATATCATAGAATATGACCTCGAAACAGGTGAGGCAATTCCTCACTATATAGACGGAATCAGTGTTTCGGGTATGACATGGGACGGAACACATCTATGGGTCGTATCCGAACAAACAGGCATGCTTCGCAAAGTAGATCTCGAAACTGATCAAATACTAGAAGAGTTCGAATTGCCTGATCATGAAAATAGTGATCCTGATTCTTGGGGCATCGCTTGGGATGGGGAGTACCTATGGCACTCACAGTACTATGATGATCCTACAATCTATAAGATTGATCCTAAGTCGGGCGAGGTAGTAAGTCAATTCAAGGCTCCAACAAAACTCATATTGGGCATCTTCTGGCACAATGGATACCTATATGGAATCGAGCGAGAAGGAAATGATGAAACTGATGGAGAGGCAGCGATTTACAAGCTCAATGCCGAAGGAGAAGTAGTAGGGCGATATGATTGGCCGATTCGAGAGACTTTAGGTATTGTAAGCATTGGCTCAGATATATATGCAACGACCAATGTTGGCTTAGATGAATTCCCTGGTGAGGATGTTTATGTACTTTCGTCTTCTCTATATGCTGAAGAAACGCCTAATGAAGAGGAAGTGAAGGAACAACAATCCCTCATGGTCAATAGTCTCCTCCAAAGCATGAACCTCTATCCGAATCCTACTCAAGGGAATATCACCCTCGAATTCGAAGAGGCCGAGAATCTAAGCATTAGCCTATATGACATGACAGGTAAACAACTCTTCAAGCAGTCCTTTACATCAGTCAAGGAACGTATATCCCTAGAATTGCCTGACCTTCCTAATGGAACCTATCTATGCCATGTCATTGCTGATAAGTTCTCCTACAACAAAAGGTTGGTCATTAGTCGATAAATCGAACACTTATTCGTATTTTGTCGTATAATTAGGTACCAATTGGAAACAGTAGGGATTTTTCCTTAGGGAGAAATCCCTACCCCTATAAAATGACGCGCATGAAAAACAACGTGAATCTTGTTCTTGTAACCGTTGTACATACCACTCAAGCACACATCATCAAAAGCCAGCTAGAAGCAAATGGCATTCCCACTGTTTTATCCAACGAGCAGAGCTCTATACTTTTCTTCGGCGCATTAGGAGGCACAAGGGTACTCGTCCGTAAAGAGGACATGCCCAAAGCGAAAAAACTTGTCGATACTTTCCTTAAGAACATTAACAATGATGAGGTTACCCCCGAGATGTTAGAGACCTATCTCTATGAAGAGGAACCTAGTGAACTCGTCTCCTCCAATGAAGCACCAGTCCTTAACTGTGAGCGATGCGGTTCCAAAAACGTCTCCCCTCAACAAATGTCTCGCGCAGGCATCATCCTTTCCATTTTGATGTTGGGTATTCCACTCTCGGCTTTAAAAAGCCCCAACCATTGCTTCAATTGCCAGCATGATTGGAAAACAGAATCTCTTCCTTTGGTAAGTGGCCCTATTCAAGCAGCCATTTCCATCCTATTCATCATTGTAGGAATCTTTTGGTTCGGCATTGCCTCACATTTCTTTTCTTACAATAAGAAATTGCTAGAAACAGAGGCTGCTCTCATGAACATTGACTATAGCCCAAATATTCCTGATGAGTTCTTTGAGAAAAAGTATCCGCCCCAACCTCCAGGCCTTTTTCCCCAAGAGCAAACAGAGACCTTAATGGAGAATACCTCCCTAACATACACCTATCAAGCAAATGGCAAGGCTTATAAGCATGTCGAATATGTCCATACTCCTCCAGAGATGGCTATAGGAGAGAATACCACAGATACTTCCGATCCCAATTCGCTTAGAAGTATTATTCCTCCTCATAAAATAGGCGACAAAAAGGCAGTTTACTATCACCCCCAAACACCTGAAAAGGTGCAATTCTCTCGAACAAATCCCAACTATTTCCTCACACAAGTAGGCATTGCCCTATTACTCATTATTTTTCATCTAACACTTTTTCTTAGATATCGTCAATATGAGAAACAACTACCTTAAGCTATTGTAAACTCCTAATTATAAACACCATGAAATTGCAATACGTATCATGCGTATTAATCTTGCTTTTCTTATTGAGTTGTACCAAAACAGCCGAGTACCGTAACCACGAAAACACAGGCTTCCGACAGGGCGGAAATGATGATGCAAGGGCAGATGAAACAACTATTTTCAATCCAGAGCCCGCAGAAGAAGACGAGGAAGAGAAAAAGCAAAAGTCCGACAAGCTAGACGAAGTAACCAATTGGAAGCCCTCTGAGATTCTCCCTAATAGTACAAGGGTAAGTATTGGAGATTCGGAAACGCTCCCCCTAGAAGGCACCCAAATTGCCGTCCAAATCGATGGCTTTCGGGCAAGGGTACTCATTGATTGCTTCTACAAAAACGATCGTAACTTCCAAGCGGAAGGAACTTTCAAGCTACGATTGCCCAATGGTGCCTCTCCTTACTTCTTTGCCTTTGGCGAAACCGAATACCTCAATCACGAAAAGAACATTGGCAAGATTCCTTTCTTCGAATACAAGAAGGATACGCGCTTCCAATTCTCCCCCAAAGACATCATGAAGATGCGCATGCCTACATGGACCCAACCCAAAGAGGCACGCATGGTTCCTAAGGAAAAAGCGGCATTGGCCTACACCCGAACGGTCAAAAGACGTGTTGATCCTGCCCTTATGGAATGGGAAGGAGCCGACCAATTCAGTGCGAGGGTCTTCCCATTGGCACCCAATAAGGTACATAGAATCGTGGTAGGCTATGAGGTTGAGCTATCGGAAGCAGCAGGCAATAGAAACTTCACCCTTCCCATACCCGAATCCAAAACCCCTCTAGTAGTCGACATGCAAATCAATAAAGAAGATGGACTAAAGCCGACTGTTTTTGGGGAGGGAATTGATGTACATGAAACGAGCAAGTACATGAGTTTCCATGTACGCAATCCGAAAACAGAGGCTATAGAAGTAACTTACCAGAATAGTAAGAATATCCTCCTAACGAGCCAAGCACAGGAGATTCCTTTCTTTGCGGCTTCTTTCACCCCCAAATTGCCCGCTAATACCCTCATCACTGAAGGGGAAGACGCCATTTTCTTATTGGATGTATCTGCCAGTTCCAACACAGATAAGTTTCATATCTGGCTGAGGCTTATCATTGATATACTCAAGCAAAATGAGGACAGAATTCGACGCTTTAAGGTATTGTGCTTCAACATTGAACAATTCTGGTGGAAGGAAGGCTTTGCTGAGAATATTTCCAACAACCGCATCCGATTCCAAGAATTCGCCAATACCCTTGCACTGGAAGGCGCGACCGACTTAGGAGCAGCCCTGCAACACATCAAACAATCGGGAGATAAGCCCGACAAACTTTATCTTATCAGCGACGGAGCAGCCACCTGGGGGCCCTCCGACTTACATACTCTCTCCCACGCCTTGCCTCCCTCCACTCCCCTATACGCCTTCCACACAGGCCTATCAGGCACCAATAACCGCATCCTCAGCCAACTTACACGCGAAAGTGGAGGAACAATTCTATATGTGCGCAATCAATCAGAGATTCGCAAAGCATCAATGGCTGTTAGAACGGCTGCATGGGAGATAAAGAACATCTCATTTAGTGGAGCATCCGATATATTAATGGCTGGAGCCCCCCAATTTATCTATCCTGACCAACCCCTCATCATTACTGGACGAGGCACTCCAAGCAAAAGTAGCAAGCTCACCTTGACGGTTGCCCAAAATGGCAAAGAACGTAAGGTCAATATACCTATCACGCATGCTATTCGGTCTACACTCACGCCAAGGGTCTACGGGCAGATTGCCACCGAACAATTGGAAACATTTGGGTATGATGCCGAAACAGACGCCCAAGCCTATGCAACCCACTTCCGTATCCCAGGCAAGACATGCTCCCTCCTCATGCTCGAATCCGAAGCCGACTATCAAGAGTATGATATAAAACCCGAAGACAACCTCTCTCATATCAAGAAAAATACGGTAACAGCTCTCATCAAAGCATTTAAGGAGAGCTTGAAAGGGCAATTGGGTGTTCCTAAAATCGCTTTTATCAAGTGGGTCGAACGCCTACAGAAAATGCCAGGCCTCAGTTTTACGCTTACCCAAGAACTCAAAGAGCTGATGGAAGGAACTCCCCAACAGGCATTTACAATTGATGCTCCTGCTCCTTTAGGGTGTAAGATCCGACAGAGTAAGTTCATCCCAGAAAGCTTAACAAAGGAGATAACAAAAGCAGCCCCGTCCTATGACATCATCGTCAGAGAAGCCCATAAACGGAAGGCAGAAGGTAAGCTCTCTGATGCCCTAAAATGCCTCAGCTCCTTGGTAGAACGCAACCCTAATGATGGCGTACTCATACGAGATGTCGGGTATTCGGCTAGAGAATGGGGCATGTCTGAACAGGCATACTACCTATTCCGACGTGTAGTTGAGAATCGCCCATTCGAACCCCAAACATACCATGCCTTGGCATCTATCCTAACCGATATGGAGAAGGTTGAGCTTGCGATTTTCTACTACGAGTTGGCATTAGCTGGCGAATGGAGAGGTCAATTGCAGGACTTTAAGACCATCGTAGGACTAGATTATCTTATGTTGTTACAAGATATCAAAAACAAAAAGCAAAACGTGAGCTTCCCAAGTTTCGCCGAACAACGGATTGTGAGCTTGAGAGACACCTATATCAAGGAGGAGCCCGATTTGATGATCACCATTGCGTGGAATACAGATGCAACCGATATCGACCTACATGTCATTGAGCCCTCTGGGGAGAAATGCTTCTACAAGAATAAGAAGACCCGAAGTGGAGGAAAAATTACGCAAGATGTCACCCAAGGATACGGTCCAGAAATGTACATCCAACCCAAGATGCAAAAAGGGAAGTATAAGATTAAGGCCGACTTCTTCCGCTCGAACCCCAATCGAGCCTCGGCTCGTACCAAGGTATACGCAACGATCTACCAGCACCTTGGCAAGCCCAATGCAAAGGTTTTACGAAAAGTTGTTACCTTGCAAGAAGATAAGAAGATGCAGAACATTGCTGTATTGGAAATACCTAAGTAGAGAAACGTGAAGAGAATTTTCATAGGCATCCTAACAAGCTATATCCTTCTTACAAGCCTAAACGCTTGCAAGAAGGATATACCAGGAGCCCTCAGCCTCCGCGAACAAACTGAGCTCGCAAAAATCACCTTTAATACGGACTATACGCCCGAGCAAAAGTACCTAAAAGTATCCGAAACAATATCTGCTCTCCTCTTGGAAGCCCTAGAGAAACGCACGGATGCAGAAATGATGGAGCATATTCGCCAGTTTAAAGGTGCCAATAGCGGTACCCTCCAACGACTCGCTTACATTCTCGACGAATTCCATAAGGATGTGACCGATGAGGAGCGCGTCTTATTCGTCATGCGCCTCATCTCTCAATCGTATACAAAAGACCTCAAGGAATCTGTCTATGAGATTCGGCGGAGAATCTCAGACAATCCTGAGTATAAAAGAGAATTCGAGGAACTCATAGGCGTCTTAGAAATCAGAAGGTAATTACTCCAAATAAGGAGTCATCTCAGGCCAAAGCTTATCAAACTCCTTTCGATAGGCCAATACAATTTCTGGATCGTCCGTAATCAATACATTTTCTTCATTACGGGTAGCTGCTTGCCGCGTCCAATTATAGCTACCTGTTAGGATAAACTTGCTGTCAATAACAGCAAACTTATGATGCATATGCTTTTCTGACTCATCCAATCGAATCGGAATACCCGATATACCCAAGTCCATGATATCAGAGCCCTTATCATATCGTTTGTCATTGTCTGAGATAATCCGAACTTTCACCCCTCTCTGTGCAGCCCTTTGAATCGTACGGGTGATTCGGTTATCGCTGATGGTAAACACACATATATCCAAAGAGGTTGTCGCCCGATTGATATAAGAACGAATGGCATTCAGGCAGTCATCTCCTGGGCTGAAATGCACCTCGTGGGTAGTAATCGGTTCTGTCTTTGGGAGGAGTAATTTATTCGCATCCTCTAGCCATCCTAGAATCGCAAGCGCCTTCGAATTATGCTTCAATTCGGCCTTAGCCATTTTAAAGATTTGGCTTCGTAATACCCCCAATTGTCGCGTAGAAAGCGACTTATCCTCCAATACCTCCTTCAAGGCTCTACGCTCCGACTTTGAGAATCGATCATCTTCAATCGTCTGACGAAAAAACTGTTCTACTTCTCTCATATCCGTTCAGTCTTTTTGGTTTCGTATAATTGAGAAACAAAGATACTACAGAATATTCCTCATCAAAACCCAATAAACATTCCATCTGGCATTGATTTGCCCCTTCAAATCCGTAGGTCATTTGTATATCTTTCTGCCTAGGCCTACCTTTGCCTACCTATCCGCGCAAGTATCATGAAAAATTTAGCCAATAAAATCGCTGTGATTACAGGAGCAGGTTCGGGCATAGGCCGCGAACTCGCTTTACAACTGTCCAGCAAAGGGGCAGTCGTTGCACTCACAGACTTCAACGCCAAAACCCTCCAAAAGACCTATCAGGACATACTCGACAAAGGAGGGCGAGCAAGCCAATATGTATTTGATGTCGCCAATCGAGAAGCTGTTTACGGCTTTGCCGAAGAGGTTCTCGACGAGTATGGGCATGTAGACATTGTCATTAACAATGCAGGAGTCGCACTCGGTCGTTTAACCGTGAATGAGGTCTCATATAAAGACTTTGAATGGATTGTAGGAATCAATATGTGGGGCCCTATTTACGGAACGAAGGCCTTTCTCCCTACCCTATTGAAGAGACCAGAAGCCAGCATCGTCAACATTTCAAGTCTCTTTGGCATTATCGGTATGGGAACACAGGCTCCCTATTGTACCACGAAGTTCGCCTTGAGAGGCTTCAATGAATCCCTTCGGATGGAGCTAATCGATACGAATGTAGTCATATCATCCGTACACCCTGGGGGTATTCGGACGAATATCGCCCGTAACTCTCGCCCTGTTTCGGAGTCGGAGAAGGCAAAAATGGTCAAACGATTCGACAAATTGGCTAAGACAACAGCCGAAAGTGCCGCAGCACAAATCATACGTGGTATTCAAGCTAAGAACACCCGTATTCTTGTAGGGAATGATGCCAAGATTATGGACGTCATTGCCCGTATATTCCCACGTTTGTATACACGATTCATTTCGAGCCGCGTAAAGAAAATGGAAAAACGTCAGTAAACTCCTCATGAGCAATTCACTACCCACAAAAGAGAAATACCTTATCATAGGCGCAGGCCCTGTAGGTTTAGGCTACGCCAAAGCCCTTAAAGAAGCCGAAATGCCCTATGACCATATAGATGCGAGCACAGAAGTAGGGGGCAATTGGTTTCATGGAACCTACGAAACAGCTCATATCATCTCCTCTCGCAAAATCACGGAATATTCGGATTACCCTATGCCCAAGCATTATCCCGATTTTCCAAGTAAGCAGATGATGCTCGATTACTATATCGATTATGCAAATACGTTCGGCCTAAGGGAACGGGTTGAATTCCAACGGAAGGTCATCTATATTCGCCCAATTGAAAACGACCGCTGGGAGGTCACCTTTGCGAATCAGGAAGTGCGTATATACAAAGCCGTATTAGTATGCAACGGTCATCATTGGTGTAAGCGATTCCCTGAATATCCAGGCAAATTTACAGGTGAGTTCATCCATTCGAAAGACTATAAGCGTCCTGATCAACTAATTGGCAAGAGGGTGTTGGTGATCGGAGCGGGGAATTCGGCTTGCGACATTGCATCCGAAGCCGCACGTGTCAGCAAATCGTCTCATATCAGTATGCGATCAGGTGCATGGTTTTTTCCAAAAACCGTGTTTGGGCGTCCCCTAGCAGACTTGAGCGAAAGCGTCAAAGTTCCCTTATTCGTCCAACGAATTATCCTCCGGTTCTTATTGAAGATGTCTGTAGGAACCTACAAAGACTATGGACTTCCCAAACCCAATTACAAGATATTCGAACGACATCCAACCATTAGTAGCGAGGTATTGCACTATATGAAACATGGTCGGATTACCTATAAGCCTGCGATTAAGCGGTTGGATGGAAAAACAGTAGAATTTGTAGATGGCTCCAAAGGGGAGTTTGACATGATTGTGGCAGCCACAGGATATCATGTATCCTATCCGTTCCTACCCGACGAACTACAACGAGTCGAAGGCCCCGTTGTGAAAGTGTACGGTGGAAGCATGCTCGATACCTACAAAGGGCTATACCTCATTGGGTGGGCGCAACCCAGAGGAGGTGTAGGTTCATTAGTCGCTCCCAGTTCCAAACTCATGGCAAAGCTCATCAAACTCCAAGATGAGATGCAAAACCCACTAGGTTTCGTCTTGAAGCAATCGGGCGATAAACTCCCTACTACTCACCTATTCGACCCAAATGATTTGTTCAAAAGGATTCGGCAGGCGAATAAGCGAATTGGATTGTTGCGGTCTTTCTCCAAACGTGTAGACAAAAAGCACCCCAACTTCCAGAATACCCCCCTTCCTCCTCCCCCTGAATCTATATTCGAAAAGGAAATGGTGGTTTTTTAGTATTTAGGATTCCTATCTGTCATGATGGATATACATACACAAAGGTCAGCTCTTCTCTTTAGAGGAGCTGACCTTTGTCAGTTTCCAAAATGAACAGTGTTTTTAGAGAGCATATCATCTCTCTAGCGTTTCGAGATGTAAAACCTTATACAATTTTTGGCACTCTTGACATCTCTCCAACCGTACTATTTCTTGCGGCAACTGAATTATTAACTTCCGCAATTCTTCACTTATATACACCTGCCTCTGAATATTTCCATTGTCTATAGTGGAAAGGTTCATAGACCACCCCCTTCCATCTTTCCTCCCATTACCCATAAAATCTATCCATGAAACTAGCGAGAGATTTCCTATCTCAGCAGGCACTTTAATCAACAGGTTATTTTGTAAATCTAAGGCTCGAAGATTAGGCATTATTTGAAAAAAACGAGGAGATAATCGTCTAATATTATTATTGCCTAAATCGACAAAGACTAGATGTTTGAGGATGGGTTTGTCTACAAAATTAATCGAAACGAGTTCATTATTCCCAAGATTAAGGACCTCAAGTTTAGGTGTTGAAATATTACGTAGCAAACGACACTTTTTAATTTTATTACCTTGACAATCAAGGAATCTAAGAGATTGTAGTTTATTTATTGCTGTAGGAAGCTTAGTCAAGTTATTGTTAGATAGGCTTAGGTACTCAAGCTTTTGCAAATCTTTTATCGATTGGTCAATCTTATTTATATCATTATTATCCATCCATAAATAAGTTAGCTTTTGCAACTTACTCAAACACAATGGAATATATTCAAATTGATTCTGTTGTAGGTTCAGGAAGCGAATATTTTTAAGGCTACTAAGAGAAGGAGGCAAATCAGATATTCCTGTTTTCATGATAGCAAGCGTATCTAAAGAATAATTAATAGGAATATCATCATTGAGTACAGTCAAAGGGTTACCTCGTAAGAATAAAAATTTCAAACTTGGCAGCTCAAAAAGCTTACTATTCACCTGAATCTCTTCTTTGTGGCTCCCATAGAATACGTTTGCTTCTTGAAATCGTAAAGGTCCAAGGCTAGTCCCCTCATCAAAATCAAGAACTACCCTTTGTAAAGAAGTTGCATTCGAGATGTCATCCCCTACATTCAAATGATAAATATAACACGTTTGTAACTCCCTTAAACGGCCAATACCTGAAATAGTAGCATATGATTTATTGTAAGCCTCCATTTCGAGATACATTAAGTTCGGAATGTAAGGTAAATTTATATCATCTAGGGTACTAAAGGTCTGAACTTTTAAGCATTGTAAAGACTCCAAGGCTTTCAAAGAATCCTCCAACCCCTCAAAACTGGGAATTTGTAGGTGTGCGTAAGTTAAATTAAACAGATTCCCAAATTCGGCTGGTAAATAAGCCGTAGACAAAAACAATTGTTCTAAATTTTCACACATTCCTATAGTTGAGGGGCAGTAATTTGTCGTTAATTCGAGCTCTCGTAGCTGGGAAAGATTCCCAACTTGAAGGGGAATAGAATCTAGATGATAACTAATAAGAAGGGCTTCCAGATTTGGCGCATAGAAACTTCCCTTCAGTAGTTGTTGGGTGTATGTATCTACTATAGTTGTAGCATGATTTATTACACTAGTGGGCTGCTTAAAAGTGAAATTCTTCAACATGCGTAGCTCCTTGAATAAGCTATCTGGCGAATAAGGAAGAGGGTTGTATTCCATAGCCCCTTCAATGACCAAAGACTCTATTTGGACGCATTTACCTAAAGAGAGCGGGAGAATATTTTCTTGCATATTATGCGTATATTCTGAATATAAATCTCCCTTCTTGAGCCGCAACTCCTTTAAACTGGGGATTTTAGATAGAGCAACTGCAAGTGAATCATCAAAAACAACATCGATTAAAGTCAAACTCTCCAAAGATTGAAGGTTTTTAATCCTAGAAGAGAACTTATACGAAGCATATGCTGGGCACATCTGTATGGTCAAATGCTTTAGAGAACGTTTCTTCTCTAAATGAGTTAATAAGGTTTCGAAATAAGTATCTAACTCTACATCAGAATATTCTTCATGAAGAACGAGAATAGTCAGTTTTTCTAGAGAAGGGATATCTCCCACCTCATGAACGAGATCTAAAGAAAGCGGCGCGTATAATCCACATAAGTTACGAATCGTTCCCAGCTTTGGATAAAAGGAGGCATCATATCTTTCTGTTAAACATAGATTTTTCTTCTTCCTTGACTGATATAACGAATCTGATATATCAATCTGGTCAGCAAATTCGCGTATTACAGAGGGGAAGTCGAGAAAGTATTCACTTGTATCCAAGGGGTGCCATTCATAGAAAGGATAATCGCTTAGCACAGAATCTTCAACTGGAATGGGAAATTGCTTTCTCTTCAATCCGTACATACTCCATCGAGATTTAGCACATGAATAAGCAGGCTTAAGAAGAGTAGAATGATTTAGGAACTTATCGTCAAAAGAAAATGGGAATAGCAATGAACATATACTTGGGTTAGAGTAGATAGAATCCAACAAAAATTCTTTAGAATCAAGTTGTCTGATTCTCCACTCAACATACACTTCGTCGGCTTCAACTGTTGAATGTTGTGCCGAAATACTAGAGATTTGGCTCCAGAGCGTAAGAGTTAGCACGATTCTAATTAAGGGAAACTTCGTCATATAATAGCTTTATTAAGGATATAGGGAGCAAATTCAGTTCATACTTGCATCCATGTCAAGACTGAACCTACACAGAAGTACGATTTACTGTAAAAATTGGTAGAGAGAAGAGGACATTAAATTTAGAGATGAGCATCTAGGTTTATAGATAGCTTGTAGGATTAGTACATTATTTCAATATCAATTTGAAAAACGTATGTTAATTGTATATTAACAGAATTATCTATCTGTGTTTGGGTATGTAAATCACAGATAAGATGCTCTTTCAAATAAAAATTCAATCGCAAAAAAACAAACCAATCTTTGTTGAATAACAAATGAGCCGCTTCTCAATTTATAGAGAAGCGGCTCATAACGCATACCCACGTATGCCAAGGCAATAGGAACTCTTATCGGATGCGGTCTACGGAACGAACCAATTGCTCATCGGCCCAAATTCGGCGACCAGCCCACCAAGTAAGGAGTAGCGCTATAATAGGAAGCCCAAAACCTAATTGGGGGTTGCCCCCTTCTGCTCCTCCTAATGCCATATAGGGGCCTCCTTGTGTAAGGAGTACCAATACAACGACTTCGATCATCAAGAACACGATTCCGAATTGCGTGAGGCGCAATTGGCGCATTCTATTTTGGTACATGAAGATAATCATAAAGAGGAAAGCCGAAGCTGCCACCACACTCCCGAACACCCCAATATGAAGCGGCTGCTGGGTAAAACTCGTAGAGGTAGATGCGACTTCCACATCGCCTTCAGCCTCCGAAGTTTGTACCATTTTCATGGCCGTGATATATTCAACATTTTTCCCATCCTGCTCTACATACTTCCATGAAGGAACGATAAGCACCAATAGGTTAACAATTACCGCGAATAAAAGTAGTAATGATTGAATCCTTTGTATCATTCTTTTTGCTATTTAACTTTGTGCGTAAAGTTAGAGAAATTTAGATAAAAACTACCAAATGAAAGAAGTATATATCGTGGATGCGTGCCGAACGGCCATTGGCAAATATGCAGGCTCCCTTTCTACTATTCGACCTGATGATATGCTAGCGCATGTGGTCAAAGCACTTGTAGACCGCAATTCGAGCATTGATACAGCCGAGATTGAAGAAGTCATTGCAGGAGCCGCCAATCAAGCAGGAGAGGATAATAGAAATGTTGCACGGATGGCAGCGCTATTGGCAGGACTTCCTGTGACGGTAGCAGGTGTAACAGTCAATCGTCTCTGTGCTTCAGGCCTCCAATCGGTCATAGATGCCAGTCGTGCATTGAAATTGGGCGAAGGCAATATGTATATCGCAGGAGGGGTAGAAAGCATGACCCGCGCGCCTTATGTCATGGCCAAAACCGAAAAGGCATTCGGGAAATTGCCTGCGGTACATGATACAACCTTCGGTTGGCGGTTTACCAACCGAAAGCTTGCCGCCATGCATCCCCCCTATGCTATGGGAGAAACTGCCGAGAATTTGGTAGACAAATACGGAATCTCTCGTGAAGAGCAGGATCAGTTCTCTCGCAATACCCAGTTGAAGTATAAAGCGGCACATGAGGCAGGGAAATTCGAGGATGAAATTGTGCCAATTGAGATTCCTCAACGCAAGAAGCCCCCTATCGTTTTTAAGAAGGACGAACATCCACGGCTTTCATCCCTTGAAGTATTGGCCAAACTCCGAACGGTCTTCCGAAAGGAAGGCGGAACCGTAACGGCAGGAAGCGCGTCAGGTATCAATGATGGTGCATCAGCAGTCTTACTTTGCAATGCCGAAATGCTAGAAAAGTATCAATTAAAGCCTTTGGCCAAAGTCGTTTCCTATGCAGTCGCAGGCGTACCTCCCGAAATTATGGGAATTGGCCCTGTTCCTGCTACACAGAAAGCCCTCAAACGAGCAGGATTGGCGATAGAGGACATTGGACTCATCGAATTAAACGAGGCCTTCGCTTCTCAATCAATTGCGTGTATACGCGAGCTAAACCTGAATCCTGAAATTGTTAATGTGAATGGCGGTGCCATTGCCCTTGGCCATCCTTTGGGTTGTTCGGGAGCGCGTATCCTTACAACCCTCCTACACGAAATGAAGCGTCGCCCCGAGGTCAAATACGGGCTAGCAACGATGTGTGTGGGGGTCGGGCAAGGAGCGGCAATGATTGTAGAAAACATCCAATCCTAATCGTATGCCTCGTTATATATTAGACATCTGTTACAAAGGCACACATTATTCGGGTTGGCAGATACAACCCAATGCCTCTACAGTTCAAGAGGAAGTAAGCAAAGCTCTTTCGATTCTCCTTCGGGAGGATATTCACTTGATGGGGGCGGGCAGAACAGACGCAGGGGTACATGCTCGTCAAATGATTGCCCATTTTGAATGTAGCCATTCCCTACCCTCTACAGCCAAACGGAGTCTAAACGGCATTCTCCCTGATGATATCGCCATCAAGCAAATATTGATTCCCAATATACCTGACTTCCATGCTCGTTTTACCGCATTGAGTCGGGCGTATACTTACCATATTGTCACCCAGAAGTCTCCTTTGAAACAAGAGTTTGCCTATTGTGTTTTACATCCTTTGGATTTCAGGGCAATGGAACAAGCGGCTACCATTATTAAGGAGTACGAAGATTTTGGATGTTTCTGTAAAGCGCATGCAGACAATAAAACCAATCTCTGTAAAATTTTTCATTCTTACTGGGAAAGAGGCAAGCACGAAGAGTATATATATCATGTAAAAGCCAATCGGTTTCTGCGAGGGATGGTTAGAGCCATCGTCGGAACGCTGTTGTTGGTAGGAAAAGGGAAGCTCACAGAAGCTCAATTTAGAACCATACTCAAATCAGGTGATAGAAATCAAGCGGGACCTTCAGCTCCTGCCCATGGATTATTCCTTGATAGGGTCGGGTATCCCCTTAAAAGCATGATGTTGTCATAGAAATTTAAGCGTCTGGAGTCATATCCGCTCGTGATGTAGTGGCAAGACGCGTGGATCCCTACAACGCCGCAGACGTATTCGGCTTCAGACGAGCGTCTGGAGTCATATCCGTTCGTGATGTAGTCGCAAGACGCGTGGATCCCTACAACGCCGCCAACGTATTCGGCTTCGGACGCGCGTCTGAAGCCATATACGTTGGCGGATATGGCACCAGACGCGTGGATTATGTCAACATCACAGGCGTATTCGGCTTCAGACGCGCGTCTGAAGCCATATACGTTGGCGGATATGGCACCAGACGCGTGGATTATGTCAACATCACAGGCGTATTCGGCTTCAGACGCGCGTCTGAAGTCATATACGTTGGCGGATATGGCACCAGACGCGTGGATTATGTCAACATCACAGGCGTATTCGGCTTCAGACGCGCGTCTGAAGTCATATACGTTGGCGGATATGGCACCAGACGCGTGGATCCCTACAACGCCGCCAACGTATTCGGGATTTTCTTCCACTAAAAAGCAATCCTCTGGAGAATACTCCCCAGAGGATTGCCTTTATTATTATATATCAAAAACGAATTATATCACCTTTGCTTCCGTTGTGAGTTCTTGCAAAGCCTTTCGGCAGACCTTAATGACCTTATTGATTCGACTCAACAAAGAATCTTTATCGCTAGAAGATAACCTGACATGGTCAGAATCGAATATTCGGGTAGAACGCAAGACATCCTCAAATGTGACGTCCGACACTCCCATAAACCCAGCAGAGCTCTTAAGTGTGTGTACAATGCCTCCAATTTTCTTATAGTTTTCGGCCTTTACACAATCTTCCATCTCTTCTAACATTCCTGGAACCGTCTCTACAAACTTCTCTACGGCTCTTTTCAACACCATGCTATCCCCACCTGTCAATTTCAATAGATAATTAAGGTTTGTAACCCGCCCAAGTTCTTCCTCCTCTACTTCTTCTTTCATCAGAGGAATAATAGGAGCAGTTCCTTCTGTTCCACGATGGGTATGCTCTAGAATTTTTAGGTAGAGATTTTCAGGAACAAAAGGTTTAGGAACGTAATCGTCCATTCCTGCAGCCTTACATTCCCCATTCATCCCCACAAACGCATTCGCTGTCATAGCGATGATTGGAACCTGTTTTCCTCTTTCTCCTAGGTTACTTCGAATAAACTTCGTTGCCTCAAAACCGTCCATTACAGGCATTCGCAAATCCATCAAAATAATATCATATTCTTTCTGGCTAAGCTTTTCAATGGCCTCTTTACCGTGGTTTGCAATATCAACCTGTACGCCCCAATCGTCTAAGATACGTTGGGTAACAAATTGGTTTAGGGTATTATCTTCTACCAATAATAATTGTACCCCTTGTAGACCATCTTCCTGAATTTCAATCTCTTGGTTGTTGGATTTCAGCATTTCGTGCGATCCCTCTTCCAATTGGAGGTTGAAACGGAAGGTTGTTCCTATTCCTACTTGACTTTCTACCGAAATATCCCCTCCCTGTAAACGCACCAATCGTTCGGAGATAGTCAAACCAAGGCCTGTACCTGTAGAGGTTCGCGTAATATTGCTATCAACCTGTTGAAAGCTATCAAAGATAGAAGCAAGTTTATCTTTTGGAATACCAATTCCTGTATCTTTAACAGAGAATAAAAGGTTAGCCTTATTGTTATAGCTACTTAATAACTCAACGGTAATAAGCACGTATCCTTTTTCTGTAAACTTAATGGCATTGACCATGAGATTCATCAACACCTGAGAAATGCGGACAGGATCTCCTTGCACAAATTCAGGCACATTCGGATCAATCTTAATCACGAGATCAACGGATTTCTGCAAAGCCCGAGGCTCAAGCATATCCCCTAAAGCATTGACCATGTCTGAAACACTAAAGGTATCGACATTGAAAACGATTTTACCCGCATCAATTTTAGAAATGTCCAAAATATCGTTAATCACAGCCATGAGGGTATCTCCAGCTGTTTTCACTCGTTTCAGTAGCTCTATTTGTTTATGGGTCGGATTCGATTTAAAAAGCGCGTCTGTAAGGAGAAGAATTGCATTGAGGGGGGTTCGAATTTCGTGACTTGTATTGGCTAAGAACTCCTGCTTCATCTGTACGGCTCGTTCTGCCAATTCCTTTTCTCGTCTGAGCTCCTCTATTTTTTTTGTTTCCGTAATATCTTGTATCGTCCCTACAATTCGATCTACATGTCCGAACCGATTGACCTTTGGTTGCCCTTTTAACAGAATATAAGACCGAGGGGACAATAACAACTCCAATGAGAAAGAGTCTGTCTTCTCTTCAGCCTCCTGGAAGGCCGCCAGTAGTTCATCTCGCCCTACTTCATCAATGGATCTTAGGAGATCTTGTAGTTTTGCTAATTGCTTTGCATTCTCCCATCCCAATATGCGGCTTACTTGCGCAGACACAAACAGGTCTCCGCTTTTACAATCGTATTCCCATCCCCCCATTTTGGCCATTTCTTGTGCCTGCTCCAAACGTCTGAGCATCTGATGCCTTTCGATGGCATACTGGATAGATCTCCCTAAAATTTGGCCATTCAGATCATCCTTATTCAATAAATCCTGGGCACCTTTCTGTACCGCTCTGGTGCCGAGGAATTCATCATCCAAACCCGTCAATACAATGCACGGATGAAAGGGGAAACGTTTAAAGATTTTCTCAAATGTACCTAGACCTGCACTATCGGGGAGGTGCAAATCTAAAAGAACGATATCGATTTGATGCTGTTCTAGAATCTCATACCCTCCACGCAAGGTAACGCTATGGAAGAAGTCATACGATTTCAGGCTAGTATCCCTTAAATACTCCCGAATCAGCATAACATCTGCTCGATTGTCCTCTATTAAGAGTATGTTTATATGTGGAGTTCTCACAGAGTTGTTTTAATTTTTTCTATCACGCTAAATAAGATGGCTCTTTCCTTATTGCCATAACACTCGAAAAAATATGTGCATGTACCTATTAGGAGGTCAAATGTTTTTCTCTCTACTACATATTAAGTAATACGAAGAAAAATTAAAAAAATATGCCTACCCTTTGAATGTTATCTATGTAAGAATTCTCATCCTTTCATACAAAAGCTCGCATTTTGGGAAATATCTTCTCATAGTTTATCATGATAACTAGGAAGTTTTACAATCTTAAACCAAAAAGCTTCCAATACTTGGATAGAGTCAATAAACTCATTGACATCTACTGGCTTGGTGATATAGCAGTTTGCATGTAGTTTATAGCTTTGTTGTATATCCTGCTCAGCTTCAGAAGTCGTCAGTACAATAACAGGTACATGTTTGAGGCTGTCCGATTGTTTGACCTCAGATAGGACTTCTCGGCCATCTTTCTTGGGTAGATTAAGATCCAATAAGATTAAATCGGGCGTAATCGCATTTTGGTAGCCATTTCGCTTAAACAAAAAGTCCAATGCTTCTGCTCCGTCTTTTGCAACACTTAGGCTGTAAGGGGTTGTCCCTTCTTTTAATGCTTCTTCTGTTAGTCTTACGTCTCCAGGATTGTCCTCTACAAGCAGTATATTTATAGGATTTACAGGCTTCATATAATAATACTTACAGATACGTGTGATCAAGCTTTCTTCCTTTCCTTACAAAAATATAATAGAAGAAAACAATTTTCCATTCTATAGTAACAACGTTCTAACAAAGAAAAGATAGCCTGAACTTTCTCCAAAAAGAAAATCTTTCTTACGTATGTAAGAATACTATCTAAATCTAACGAAACTCCTCTAAAAATAAGCAATCCACCTACCTCGTCTTTGTAACGAGATAGGTGGATTATTGGTAATACGACTGGGTTAATTTATTTCATCGCTGTTCCCCAATCAAACATAATGTGTTTCCGAAAAATAGAGTAATATCTGAGTTCAATCGTCGAATGAAAAACCACTACTATCAGGAGCCTAAGTCTACTTGAGAAATTTTCTCTAAGCCTTCCACAACAATTCCGAATTGATCCTCTTGGATAGAGTTTCGCATACGTGTAGAAAGTTCTCTTAGGAAGGTTGCATAATTGTCAAGCAGTTTAATTCCTTTAGAGGTAATGTTTACAAAAATAGAGCGACGATCTTTTTTAGAATTTACTCTTTTCACAAATCGATGGCCTTCTAGTCTATCAATGATGTTGGTAAGGTTACTCAACTTCACATTCACTCGTTGGCCAATGTCTTTCATTTTCTTATCGCCTTCTGTTCGGAGGAGGGTTAAAATATCAATTTCGACAGCTGATACTTTAAATCTTCTCTGTACGATTTCTTGATGTTTTTGGATGACATCACTGAGTTGAAATAAGCTTTTTTCAAGTCTTCCCAATTGGTCTAATTGCGGTACTTGTTTTTCGTTTCCCATAGTCTATAGAGTTTTTATACGTTCTAAGTGAAGTATCACTTTTAAATTAAATAAATTACTAAGGTCAAAATTCCCATAGATATATTTTATAGCAAATTTGCATAAAAAAAACTATAAAAAGAACATAAATCTTCGAAATCTGTCGCATTTGACACATTTGCGAATCTGGGCGTCCAAATATATCATGTAAGGTTCTATACAAAAAAAGCATTTTCTGAGCAAAAAGGCAAGCCCTGAAACTTATTTTCAACAAAAATCTATTTTGGATAGATAATTCGTGCCTTGAATATTCGCTTCAACTCAAAAACCAGAGGATTTTTCTCTGCTATTACCTTTAATTTGTCTTCTTCAGTGTAGGGAATGGATTCATTGTAGTTTTTGACCTTCTCATTTATACGGATTTTCATATATAAATTGGGAACCTCCAAAATCTCCCTTAAATCGCCTAAAAAGTCCCTTTCTGTGTCTAAAAGGGTTTTATAAATATCATTTTCTACCGTTAATATCCACTCGTTATGATTTAATTCATGGCGACTGTTCACTAATGCCATTGCAATATTAACCTTTCCCTTTTCTTTGTATTTTTTTGCTACTTTTCGGAGAAGTTCCAGAAATTTTTCTTTATCTATTTGAACAGAAGTGTCTAATTCGAAGACCACATCTTCTTTATGTTTGTCTTTTTTCTCTTGCTTATTCGCAAGATCGGCTACTTTGATCTTTGAAAGAGATGTCGGGACACTTATTCCTGTTCTCATTTTTTTACTGCGAGAAAGTTTCCTACGTTTCTTTTCTTCTTTCGGAACAGGCGGGTGAGAGGTAGGTGTTTCGGTTATAGGTGGCGTTGTTTTTTCCTTGGTAATCGGCGGATTATCTTTGGAAGATGAGCTCACGCTCTTTTTTTTTTTTCGGGTTCGGCAGGAAGGGTTGTGAGGTCTATGGCAGCCCCTAAATAGGCCAATTTAAGGAGGGCTAATTCGGTGAGGAAACGAGGGTTGGAGGAAGTCTTGATCTTCTGTTCTGTATCCGAACAAAGATTGAAGGCATTTAGCAAAAAAGTAGGGCGAAGGCGCAACGCTTGCTCTTTGTATTTCGCCTTCACATTCTCGGAGGTCTCTAACAATTCCAAAGTACGTGGAGTGAGGCATACCAATAAATTTCGAATGTGCCCAGTCAGCCCAACGACAAAATCTTTCGCTTCGAAGCCTTTCTCTATAATCTCATTCAATAATAGTAATAAATCTATATGGTTTTGCTCCCGAATCATATCCACCGCTCGGAAATAGTAATCATAATCTAAGATATTCAAATGAGTGAGTACATGTTTGAAACTTAAGGGTCCCTGCAGTGAGCTAACCAATTGGTCATATAAACTCAAAGCATCTCGCAGAGCCCCATCTGCCTTCATCGCTATTTGTTGTAGAGCTGCATATTCATATTCAATTTCCTCCGACTCTGATATATATTGAAGATGCTTGGCAATATCCTCTACTTTAATTCGCTTAAAATCAAACTTTTGGCAACGAGACAATATGGTAGGCAAAATCTTATGCTTCTCTGTCGTTGCCATAATAAATAGGACATGCTCAGGAGGTTCTTCTAAAGTTTTCAAAAAAGCATTGAAGGCTGCCTGTGACAGCATATGTACCTCGTCAATAATATAAACACTCTTGCGTGCCTTCGAAGGAACATAACGGGTCTGCTCAATCAATTTGCGAATGTCTTCTACACTATTATTAGAAGCCGCATCTAGTTCATGAATGTTCATGCTCTTCCCCCCGTTATACGAGAGGCAAGACTCACATTGATTACAAGGCTCTCCCTCAGTTGTTAAGTTGGTACAGTTGATTGCTTTTGCGAGAATTCGGGCGCAAGTCGTCTTTCCTACTCCTCTAGGCCCTGAAAACAAGAAGGCATGTGCCAATTGCTTCATCAGAATTGCGCTCCTGAGGGTATTGGTTACATGCGATTGCCCCACTACCGACCGAAATGTTCCTGGGCGGTACTTACGCGCCGATACAATATATGCCATAATATTACTTCCAAAAATACTTTTAGCTCGAAATACCTCCCTAAGTTAGGGATAATTATTGTGATTGCCAGTAAAAGGTAGTAACTTCGCCAACCGTTACGCTTAAAGATGCTTTTTATTAGCGTAAGAATTGATTTTCAGACCAAAAGTTTTACCTTTGTGGCTCGTTTGAAGTAGAAGAGGAAAAATGGATATAAAACCAGGAAAATTTCAAAAAGATTACGAAGTAGTTTTCATTCTCAGTCCTGAAGTTTCAGAGGAAGACTACAAGAGAGCTGTCAAGAAATATACAAACCTTATAAAAGAGGCAGAAGGCAGCATTGTGAATGTTGAGTATTGGGGTGTGAGAAAGCTTGCATATCCGATTCGCAAGAAGACCAAGGGATACTATGCATATATTGAATTCCGAGCATATGCTGAGCTTCCAACTCGTATGGAAAAACAATTCATATACGATCAAGAAACTGTACTTCGATTCTTGACAGTGACCCTTGACAAGCATGCAGTTGCATACAATATCAAGAGACGGCAGCAAGGATTTGGAATGAGACAAACGGCTATCACACAATAAGTTAGAAGAAGATATGGCAATGAAGAGAAACTCCGTAAGGAAAAACTCCGTAATCGGGCCCACAGCAGTTAATAAGATTAGGACGAGAACGCGCCAGAAGAAATACTGCCGATTCAAGAAAAGTGGGATTAAGTATATAGATTATAAGGATCCAAAATTCTTGCTCAAGTTCTTAAATGACCAAGGAAAGATCCTTCCAAGACGAATCACAGGAACAAGCTTAAAGTTCCAAAGACGTTTGGCAGTAGCTATCAAGAAAGCACGACATTTGGCTCTCCTACCATTCGTAACAGATGATTTGAAAGTTCAATCTAAACCCAACCGAAGAGGAAGATAAGCGATGGAAATTATTCTCAAAAAGGACGTTCACGGGCTAGGTGAAAAGAATGATGTGGTCAAAGTTAAGAATGGATACGCCCGTAATTACTTGATCCCTCAAGGACTAGCAATTATTGCTACTGAATCGTTGAAAAAAGCGGTAGCGGAAGAAAAAAAGCAAGCAGCACATAAGAAGGCCTTCATCCGCAACCAAGCTCAAGGGGTGGCAGATAGCCTTTCTGGAGCAAGAGTGGTAATTGAAACACTTGCTGGTATTGATGGAAAACTCTTCGGTTCTGTTACAAGCCTCCAAATTGCACAAAAGCTTAAGGAACAAGGATTTGATATCGATCGTAAGACAATTCAAGTTGATGATATCAAAGTTCTAGGCGATTACCAAGCAGTCGTGAGATTGCACAAAGAGGTGAGTGCAACAGTAGATGTAGAGGTTATAAAGCAAGATACTCCGTAACTACATTCATTGAAATAAGCTCTTCAGAGAAAGGCGTTTTCGTAAGATGTACGAGAACGCCTTTCTCTGTATGCTTTTACTAGATTCTTTGGTAGAAAAACCATACTTTTATACGCAAAATTCGGCTTTACAGCCTTTACAAAAAGCAATCACTCACATGAATTTATTCATGATTCTGCATGAACAGCAATTCTTCGATGATGAAGATGCAACAACTGAGCTCTTCATCGAAGAGGTGAAAAGACTGTTTAGTGAATATGATTCAGGCTTGGCAGAACTGGTCATAGACCCTCCTTACTATTTTGGCGAAGATCTTCAAGATGATTGGAACGCCTTCTATGAAGCAGGAACAATCTCCTTTGAACGGTACTTCCTTCCATCACTCCTTAGTATCCTATTCGATAGTTTCTTATATGAATACGAAAATGAGGAAATACTTGAATATCACGGCGCTGAATTGTATACCGACCTACTTGATGAACTATATTATGAATGGGATGACTTTGTGTATGACATAGAAGACGACCGGTATGATATTTACTAATGGGTTCTTTCGTAAGTTGCCATACGACTCCTTCCCATGGAAAACTATATCATACAATCTCGTTCTCTTCTCCTCCCCTATCTTACAGTAATCATCCTGATTTTCTGTTTGGTTTCTCGTATCCTCACAACTATCTACTACATTGAAGATCCTGATAGCTTACGTTTCGCCCTTTCTACCCTAGAATATGATGTAAGCAAAAACCAACCTCATTTTCCTGGCTATCCTCTTTTTTGCTGGTTGGCTATGGGCATTCGGAACATACTTGGGAGTTTCGCACTTGCTTTCTCTCTGATAGGAGGTCTCATGAGCTTCTTATTGGTTTATGCTTCCATAAAGTTATACGAAGAATTAAAGCAGAGCTCTCCTCCCCTATTGCTCACCTTACTCTTGTGTGTTAATCCTCTATTGTGGCTAATGGGCAATCGGTATATGCCTGATTTATCGGGGGTTGCAGTCGTAATGCTTATCTTTCTATGTTATGTTCGGGGTATTCGACGAGGGGGGTATTATCCCCTATTAGCCCAATTCGTCTCAGGCTTGCTAATTGGCGTTCGGCTATCTTATCTACCAATTGTCCTATTGCCTGCTCTGCACCTACTCATCGCTCAACCTAAAAAAATTCGACAAATTTTAGCAGGTCTTAGTGGAATAGCTATATGGATGATTCCTTTTTTGCTCCATACAGACTTTCAAGCACTCCTACAAACAGCTTTTACCCATACTGATGGGCATTTCAATGACTTCGGAGGCACAGTTAATTCTGTTTCTGATTTTGGGCTTCGGTTTCAAAAGTTGCTATTACATACTTATGCAGATGGTCTTGGGGGATATTGTTACGGACGATCTTTGGCGACGTGGGGTATCACTCTTGGATTAATTTGTGGCTTTGTAGGAAGTCTCATACAGTTCATACAAAACATTCGCTCAAAAAGTATCCCTCTTCTCACCTTATCGATCATCGCCTCCTGTGTCCTATATACATTATGGGTATACTTCTATCAAAATATTGTTTTTAAATCCCGCCATATTTTGGTCTTACTTCCTTTCTTGATTTGGTTATTGTATGAAGGCTTACAATACATTCAAGTCTGGATGCCTAGGGTTTTCTATCGCTTACTCATTGTTTGGTTCGCTGGGTGTTTGATATACACGACTTTATCCCTCACCAAACAGCACAAAGAACCTGTAGCAATTGCACAATTGCATGCCTACCTTACGCCTCGGGTTCAGCCGACAGAATATATTATTACTTCTAAGCTCATTCGATACTTCCTAGAAACCCAACAAATTCACGCACATTATCTGGACATTGACGATTCTAACATCTCCCTAGATTCATTAGCGAACAAACAAGTATGGGTCATCGGGAACCTTAAGCGGTATAAAAACTACTCTCTCACGCCTGTAAAGCTATTTTTTCACAACCCCTATGTCAATCGAATGTGGCCTATTATTCAGTTAAGTAAGCTGGAAACTCAACAGAAAAACCCTTAATATTATCCTGTAACTTTCTTTTACTCACTCATTATTATCATGACAAAGGGAGAATGAAAACAGATTACGAGAAATTGTTGAATCTTCATCAGCTTGGTACAAATTATGCGTTTTCAGTTAGAAACGTAGTTCTATATCCATCAGACAACCCAAATCACATCTAACACATACATAACAGATAGAAATAGTTATGAAAATATTTGCAAACCGCCTCCTCTCAGTAAGTCTCTTTTTTTTCTTAGCCGTTTCATTCAGCTATGCACAACCCCCTGGCGTAAATTTCTTTGAAGGAATCCTCGAATATAAGGTAGATATAAAAGGCGCTGAGGCCAGCATGCTCTTGCAAAATAAACCCAATAACAAAATGAAGATGTATATAAAGGGGGGGAATTATATTGTCCACCTTATGGGGGGGCAGCTCCCAAAGACCTTCCTGTTTATGGAAGACTCCACCTTTGAATACACAATTGATATGGCAGGAAAAAGAGCCTTTAAAATTTCGCCCTATAACATAGCCAAAAGAGGGAGAAAGGTTCCAGAAGCAAAGAATATGGGTAAATCTGTCGTGATTAATGGCATTAGTTGTGACGTTTACTCGATGAAAACAGAAGATGCTATTTTCACTTTCTACGTCAATGACCAGTACAAAGCGGATTTGAGCAAATATGAAGGCAAGAAGTTAGCAAAAGCTTATTTCCTGATCAAAGGACTTGAAGGAATGATTCCCCTAAAGGTTATCAAGAAAACCCGCGGACTAACCATTACAAATACCATTTCGAATATCATTCCACAAGAATTTGATGAGGCACAATTCAGCATTCCCCATGACTTTATCATAAAAAGGCGAGACTATAGATACTAGTCTTTCCATACTCTAGAGAACGCCGAAATACAAATTTGTATTTCGGCGTTTCCCTTAGTAGGATGTGTGCAGTTCTAGTTACTGTCAAAGCTTACATCATTTTATTGTTCTTCATTCAACCAATTACTTTCCTGAATGCCCTCAATTGTTTCCTGTAGGCACGTACTTTTTCCAGCTTCAGATGGATATTTTTGCGATTTTATGACGTTTTATAGCAGAATCTTACATCTAAAAAAAGGAAGGTGATAGCTATCCTTTCCCTAAATAGGGTACATATATGCTACTTTTTTGCAGAAAAAGATATCAGACCAGGTATCCATAAAAAACCTTACTCAATTTCCCTATCTCTCTATCCCTCCCTTGATTTTATCCCCAACTAATATTTCATCCTCCCGCTTTATTTTATATTTTTGGTTATAAACTGATAAAAAAGTTCTAACCAAAATAAAATGCACAGCCGATTATTCTTACTGTCCGCTATCCTATTATCGCTCCTTCTCCAATCCCCTCTTTTCTCACAGAACTGTACTCCTTCTCTCTACTTTGAAGACTTTCCGAAGCAATGGCAAGTATATCCCAGAGACCCTGTAACGAATCAAGGGGAAATCAAAATAAAGGGAACCATACGTATTGCATCCACTTGTTCTACCCCTCCAGAGTGCGTCATTAGCATTCGACACAATGGGAACTTAGAGCAAACGATCGTTCCTAACCTTAATTTCGCTACTAATTCGGGCAATCAAATAGCGGGGTTCGAATTAAGCTATCCTATTCTTGCTAGTACCTCCGATGGGTACGGAATTGATTTCTGGATTGTGGATGCTAACGGAGACTCTACCTTGGCACAATATGCTTACGGTATTTTATCAGGCGATGCATATATTATTTCGGGGAACTCCAATGCCCTCCGTATGGGGCCAACAGTAGGAGGAAACAACTTCTTCTTCCGAACCTATGGACGAACGGGACATTGTGAAACCAACTCTGACCCCATACATGCCAATTGTAATGTGGGGGGATGCCCCATAGGATGCCCTTCTACAGACCCTGAAGAACATGTATGGGTATCCGCCAAAACAGAAGCAGATTGTAGTGTGGGAGAAGTAGGAACATGGGGCTATTACCTTGGTGAAGCCTTGGTCAATGCCCACAATATACCTATCGTGATTTTTAACGGAGCAGATGGAGGGCGCGTACAAGATTGTTTCATGCCCTATGCCCATGAAGACAATACCATCGGCCTAAACAATTACAATCGTTTGTTACAACGAGTAGAAGAGGCTGGCTTTAGAGACCGTGTCAGAGGAATGATTTGGTACCAAGGAGAACGTGATGGCATTGAAAGTACCAATCCTCAACACTTTAAAGAAGGCTTTCAGAATCTATATGATGCTTGGTTAGTGGATTACTATACACCTGCGGCTCAGTCTCCGACGGCTTACTCTTTGGGTTTAGAGCGTATTTATACGGTACAGATTCGGGAAGGTTGTCCGAGATGCGTAGATGGCAATGTCATCCCCTATCCTCATACCAAGATTGGCATTCAGGAAGCTCAACGACAATTGGCGGCACAATACGAGAATGCGCTTGTTCCTGTTCGAATCGTTACAGTAGGAGAATTAGAATATCATGTAGATGGATGCCACTATTACCCCCATAGTCATCAAGTATTCGCCAGTAAGCTCTCTCGCATCCTATCCTACGATTTATACAATACAGGCAGTGGGGCTTATATTGATGCGCCCTCTATTGATCACGCCTATTTCAGTGGAAGCCAAGAAGTTACAATGGTATTACGCAACCAAACAGATGGGGTAGAATGGGAAGCAGGGGCTGAACAACATTTCAACTTTCACGATTGTGAAGGAAATGTATTGCCTAGCGTTAGTATCAATCCTGGTGTAATGGTGAATAACAATTCCTTTATCTTTTCCCTCAATAACCCTAACAATGAGTATATCGAAAGCTTCTCCTACCTAGGTGATAAGTGGGCAGAAATCGAGAATTATACCAATGTTAATGACCCGAATAACTGTGAAAGGCCTCCCATTCCGCTTCATAACAGCTTTAAATGGGTTAAGAATGACAGCAATATGACAATGGTTGCGTTCAAGGAGGTGCCTATTCAGGGCAATTGCCGAATCACTGATGCTGATTTCATTTACACCCAACATCCATTTTATGCCGCTCGACGAATCTTATTTTTCACCCCTAACGTAACAGGTAGTTGTGCGAAGGGGTTAGTCTATGACTGGGACTTTGGAGATGGCCGAACAGCCAGAGGGAAAAGCGCAAAACGATTCTACAGACGATGCGGAACCTATAACGTAACCCTAACCGTTACAGACACCTTGAATAATTGTTCGGTATCTGTTTGTAATATGGTTGAGGTATGCGGGAACGAAAGCATTGCTCCTTGTAACTCGGATAGCCTTTTAATTCCTAATGATCTTATCCCACAAGCTAGAGTGAGTGTATACCCCAATCCTATGCAGGAGAAACAAATCCTCAAACTCGAATTCTCAGAGGCGATATCGGGTAGAACCCATATTCAATTGATGGATATCAACGGCAGAGTGGTCTTCAATCGTGTGTATCATTACACTGATGGCCAACGCACAGAACAGATTCCAACCGATAAAATAGAATCAGGAATCTATTTTCTCAAAATTTCTACGGGTGATTTTGTGGAATCTAAGAAAATCATCATAAACTAGCAGAAATATTGAACTAACACTGCTTTATGAGATTATCCATACTCTTTACCCTAGTAAGTTTTCTGTTTCTCTCTCAGGTTTGGGGACAAGATACTGATCTGCTCCTGAATCATGATGGTTATCACTATATTGATCGATTAGACATTCGAGGCTATACCGATGATGTTGTCCATACAGATATCAAGCCTTATGGAAGATTGGCCTTGAAGGAGGTCTTTGACAAAGTTGATACGAGTCGTATGGGCAAGAATGAGCGCAAATGGAACCATCATATGCGGATCCTATTAGATGATCAATATGCTACGGAACAACAGGGAAAAGGGTTGTTTAAGGTCTTCTACAAGAATAAGCGTGACTTTTACCACTACAAAGGGAAGGCACTTACGGTATTTGTCAATCCCGTATTGTATACTTCATGGGGACAAGACTTCCATAATTACAATGGAGATACAGAAAACAGACGGATTTCCTATAATACAAGAGGGCTTGTCATTCGAGGGTCTTTGTTTGACAAGGTCGGATTCTACTCTGAAGCATATGACAATCAGTCTTTCTTCCCTCAATTTGTACAGAATCGCTACGAGGAAACGGATGCCCTATTTGGCGAGACCTTCATTAAGCCGTTTAAGCCTGATACGAGTAAGAATACCAGCGGGTTGGACTACTTTAGTTCTCGGGCGTATATCACTTATAGCCCTCATAAAGCCATTCGTATTAAGTTTGGGAAGGATAGAGCTTTTTGGGGAAATGGTTTCCAAAACCTTGTTTTATCCGATTATGCGGCTGATTATTTGATGCTCTCCATCAATACGCGCTTTTGGAAGATGGAATATACCAATCACTTCATGCAGATGATTGACTTTATTCCGAATAAACCCGATCAGATTGGAACCTTCCCGCGTAAGTATGGCGCATTCCACCAACTATCTTACAAGCCGAATAAAAACCTCTCTGTAGGCTTCTTTGAATCAATCATCTATGCAAGCCAACAACCTAACGGTAATAGAGGCTTCGAGCTACAATACCTCAATCCCGTTATCTTCTACAGAAGCGTTGAGCAATTGTTGGGAAGTCCTGATAACGCCTTTTTCGGCTTCAATCTGAAGTATAACTTCCTGAAGCACTTCCAAGTGTATGGCCAATTCTTATTGGACGATTTCAATTTCTCCAGACGAAATCAGGGGTCGAAGTATTGGGGGAATAAGTTTGGGTATCAAGCAGGCTTGAAGTATATAGATGCCTTCACCATCCCTACCCTCGACCTACAGATTGAGTACAACCGCTTACGCCCTTATACCTATCAACACTTCAACATCTCAGCGAATTACGCCCATTATGGACAATACTTAGGGCACGCTTCGGGCGGGAACTTATCTGATATATACTTCGGACTCCGTTACCATCCTATTCCTTCCCTTAACATCCAGTTCTCGTATTCGCGGATGATGAAAGGATTGGATGAGCCTGGCGTAAACAATGGCGGGGATATCACAAAGTCCTATTCTTATGATCGGCCAAGAGAATTCGACCATGTACCGGGACAAGGCGTTGCCCTAAATGTCAATACTCTATTTGGGCGTTTGACCTATCAAATCATGAATACGGATGTATATGTCGAACTAGAAGGCCGATACAGAACTGAAAATGATTTTAAATCGGCTAGCATATTGGGAGGAATACGCGCCAATATCGCTCCTCGTCCAATCAAGTTTTAAAGATAGACATAAATGCTTGCCTTTAGTGGAATACCTGTGTAGCCTACCAGTACAGGTGGGTTAATCATAAGGCTTTACCATGTGTCATAGGCATATGTACAGGGGCAGACAACTGGTTTTTATGTCATTCCCCTTAGTGTACAATCGCCCAGAAGTGGGATTGAGTGTACCCTATATCGGTTACACTCAAATAGGGTTTTTGGCATTGACAATCAAGAGGTTATACATTGACCGAAAATACTATGTTTGTGCAAAGCAATGCCGAAATACAGTCAAAAGCCCCGAAGATTTCCATCATATTCCTTCACAACCTAATCAAACCAAAAGCGGCAACCCCATTAAGAGGTTGCCGCTTCCTATATATCATGAGAAAATCGTTTACTGACGCATCTTTTCCTCCCACTTTTTACTTTCTTCTTCCATTCCAAGATTAGAAGTAATCACCCATAACTGTTTGATCCACTCCTTATCCTTCGGCTTACTCGCATGTGCTTGTTGGATATAAGGCAATGCTGCGGTCAATTCGTCTTTAATCTGAGTAGACAATTTCTCCATAAGAGATTCATTGTTCGCATCAGCCGAATCATATTGTGCCTTAAGGGTTGAAGCCTTATTGATATAGAAAACTCCAAGATTGGCATTAGCATAATAATTCTGTGGTTCCTTCTCCAATACCTTTTTGTACACATTGATTGCATCCGACTCCTTACCATTCTTTTCTAGGAGATTGGCAAAAGCAACAGCTAGTTTCGTATCCTTTGGATTGGCTTCAATTGCCGTCTCAAACTTCGCTACCGCTTCCTCGAACAAGTCAGGAGCTTGCTGATAGACAAACAATTCAGACTTATCCAAATCAGCATTGTTAGGGAACAACTTCTTTCCTTCCTCAATCAACTTCAATGCTTTACGTGGATCGTTCTTGATACGAACATATAGATCTGTCAGAGACAAATAAACAGAGGCAATAGAAGCATCAGGTTTATCCAATTTAAGGCCTCTGTACAAATCTAAGGTCTTCTCCCAATTGCCAATTGCCGCAACGGTATCCTGTAGGAGGAAATTGGCGTACCCAAGTAGCATCTGAGGTTGATACTGGTCTGGAGCCAATTCTACTGTTTTATCAAAGTATTCCTTTGCTGTCTTAAAATCCTCTTGGCCATAGATTTTTGCCCCTCTATTGAATAAGCCACGCCAAAGATATTCCTTTGCAAGCGTCAAATCCTTCCCATATCGACCTCCAATCTTTGAATCCTCAAGCTTTCCTTGCTTATAATGAGAATATCCTTTGAGGCCTGCATCAGGATATTTGTTCCAATACTTTTCATCTTGAGAAAGGCGCGCATAAGATAAGGCTAGGTATACATGTGCTTCCGCTAGTTTCTTTCCTTTCAGCTTATCAGGCTCCTCCAGTGCTTCTGTAATAGACTCAATTGCACTTTCGAAGTTCCCATCTTTATATTCCATTTTTCCCGTTTCCACTTTCCAGCCTTGAGCAGAGACTAAGTGTACAACAGCAAAAAGGGCAAAAATGAAAATCAATCCTGTTTTTTTCATAAGATCTACTCTAGTTATTATATGGTTCAATGGAATCTCAACAATTGTTGCCAAACTCACGTATCATTCCATGGTATACACGCTCAGAGCTTACTCATCCGTTGTATGTTCTTCCACTGGAGCCTGCTCCACAGCCTCCTTATTCTCATTTTCAGCCTCAGTATTCTCTTCCTCTTCTTCCTCATGCTCAGAGATTCGAGCAACTGATGCAATTTTGTCTTCTTCTCGCAAACGTATCAATCGCACTCCTTGCGTATCCCGACCCATCTTTGAGATTCCATCGACTTCCATACGGATGGTAATTCCTTCTCGGGTGATGATCATAATATCATCTCCTTCAATTACTTGTTTTATAGCAATTACCTTTCCTGTTTTAGAGGTAATCTTCATCGATTTCACCCCTTTTCCCCCTCTTTTAGTAATACGGAACTCAGAAACACTACTACGTTTCCCGTATCCCTTTTCAGAGATAACCAATAAGGTCACATCTTCATTCGGAATAATCACCATACCAATTGCCTCATCTTCTCCATCCTCCTCTAAACGAATTCCTCGTACTCCAGAAGCCGTTCGACCCATCTCTCGCGCATCCTTTTCATGAAATCGTACTGCACGTCCATTCTTAGATGCAATCATAATTTCGCTATTTCCATCCGTTAGCTTCGCTTCAATCAACCCATCCCCTTCTCGAATCCCGATTGCATTGACCCCTGTCACCCTTGGCCGACTGAAAGCCTTAAGAACCGTTTTCTTCACAACTCCGTTACGGGTAGCCAGAACAATGTAATGTGAATTAAGGAATTCCTCATCATCAAAGCTCTCTACCGTCAAGTATGCCTGCACCTTATCCTCTTTAGGAATTTGGATGACATTTTGAATGGCGCGCCCTTTGAAATATCGATCCCCTTTAGGAATTTCATGCACCTTCAACCAATAGCAGCGCCCTCCTTGGGTAAAGAATAGCATATAGTTATGGGTACGAGCTACAAAGATATGCTCAACAAAATCTTCATCTTTTGTACCTGCACCTTTTGCACCAACTCCTCCTCGGCCTTGCACACGGTATTCCTCAGCGGGAGTTCGCTTGATATACCCATGATGAGAGATGGTAATCACCATGTCTTTGTTCTCAATCAGGTCTTCTAAGCTAATTTCTCCCTCTGCATGAACAATATTCGTTCGGCGATCGCCTCCATACCGCTCTTTCACCTCCTCTAATTCGGTTTTGATGATATCCATCCGAATAGACTCATCCCCAAGAATTCTCTCATATTCTGCAATCTTGGCTTGTATCTCGGCATAGTTTCGCTCAATCTTATCACGTTCTAACCCTGTAAGACGCTGTAAACGCATATCAAGTATCGCCTTTGCCTGAATTTCACTCAAACTAAAGCGTTCCATCAAGCCCGATCTCGCAGCATCTGGCGTTTTTGAACTACGAATCAATGCGATTACCTCGTCCAAATGCCGAAGAGCAATGAGTAATCCCTCCAAGATATGCGCCCGCTGGCGTGCCTGCGCCAATTCATATTCTGTTCGGCGAATCACCACCTCATGACGATGATCGACATAATGCCGAATCATGTCTTTCAAATTCAAAATGACAGGCCGTCCATTGACCAATGCTACATTGTTCACATTGAAAGCTGTCTGTAGAGGGGTCATTTGATAGAGCTTATTCAAAACGATTTGCGCAACCACATCTCGCTTTAACTCAATCACAATACGCATCCCTTTTCTATCAGACTCATCTCGGACATCCGCAATCCCCTCTAAACGCTTATCACTTACAAGGTTTCCGATTTTCTCAATCGTACTCGCCTTATTAACTTGATAAGGGATTTCCGTAATGATAATTTGCTCTCTATAGCTATTCTTAATAGGCTCTATTTCCGCTTTTGCTCGAACGACTACTCGCCCCTTCCCCATCATATAGGCTTGCCGAATCCCCACAACCCCATAAATCGTGCCTCCTGTCGGGAAATCTGGCCCTGTAACATATTCCATCAAGCCATCGACAGTAATCTCATTATCATCAATATATGCTTTAATCCCATTTACAACCTCCGTGAGGTTATGAGGGGGCATATTTGTTGCCATTCCCACCGCAATACCACTAGCCCCGTTCACAAGTAAGTTGGGGATACGTGCAGGCAATACAGTAGGCTCAGTCAGAGAATCATCAAAGTTCGGCTTAAAATCAACAGTATTCTTTTTGATATCAGCAAGGAGTTCTTCCGCAATTCGCTGCAATCGAGCCTCGGTATATCGCATTGCAGCAGGATTATCCCCATCAATAGACCCAAAGTTCCCTTGCCCATCCACTAGGGGGTAGCGCAAACTCCAGGGCTGAGCCATACGTACCATTGTATCATATACCGCACTATCACCATGAGGGTGATATTTCCCCAACACCTCTCCTACAATCCTCGCTGATTTCTTGTGAGCACGTCCACTAGACAATCCCAATTCTGTCATTCCATACAACACACGCCGATGCACAGGCTTCAGCCCATCTCGCACATCGGGTAATGCACGAGAGACAATAACAGACATGGAATAATCAATGTAGGCACTCTTCATTTCTTCTTCCAACACCCTCGTAATGATTCTTTCTCCGTTCACCATGTAGTATTTTTCTGTTTGTTTTAAGTACTAGTTTATTCATGCAAAATAGCGAAATCTTTGCTCCTTTGAAAATGATTGAGCAAGTAAAACAAGGGAAATTTCAATATCTATAAAGGGAAAAAAGCATGGAATATATAGTATCGTAACTAGCTGATTATCAAGCGTATTTTTTCCGCTTTTTTACCAATGCTCAGGTAGAACATAGTTTGAAATATTCAACCGATTAAGGATTTGTTCTATTTGCCATAAAGATGAGTCTAAGAAGGGAAAAAGACTTCAAAATTCCCCTCTTAGTATTCCACGTATTAGCAAGACTTCTTCTTAATATGCCCCTTCCTTGAGAAAGAAAAGATTCAATTTAGACTAGGGTCAATAGGATAATTTGCAATTATACGATATTTCATCCCCATACCCTTTAATACCTGTCGCCACAGGTCATGATAATCAGGCTGAAACAGCAAGTCTTTGTTACGAGGTGCAACTATCCACGACTTTTGTTTAATCTCTGCGGCTAGTTGTCCTTCGCCCCAACCCGAATATCCAACAAAGAATAAGATCTCATCTGATTTCACCTCCCCTCTTTGCACCAACTCAATTAATTGGCTAAAACTCCCCCCCCAATATACTCCATCGAATATTTGCCTTGCCCCCACAAGCTTATCTCCAAGTTGGTGGATATAATGCAAAGTAGTTTGTTCTACAGGCCCTCCCATAAATACAGGCGCATCAAGGGTAGGCATTTCTTCCACAACCTCATGTATCTTAAGCACCAATTGGCGATTCATGACAAACCCTACACTACCTGAATCTTCATGCTCTACAAGTAGCACTACAGTTCGTTGGAAATTTTTATCTGTCATGAAGGGCTCAGATACAAGCATTCTACCTTTAAGGGGTTGATAGGAGCTAGTCATAGTTTCTCAATTGGGGTTGGGTACTCTAGGCAAAAGTGCACAACTAAATATGAATGACTTCCTGTTGTGATTACTAAAATTTATGCGTTCTTTCCCCGCAGAATTCACAATTAAAGGAGATTCGCCAACATATCTATGCTGTGTAAAGTTCTATTTTTACGCGCTTTTTTTCAAGTTTAACCTTCATTTAATTAACTAGATAAAGCATGAAATACAGTCTATATAGTCTTTTTCTAGCCATCTGTGTGGCCGCATGCATCCCATCTCCCATTAAAGGGACTTACCAAAGAGAAGCAACACCTGCACCACCCGATTATCGTTTAGAAAAGTATTGGGCTGCTTTACCCACTATGCAAGACGCCGCAGACCAGACCCCCGATTCGCTTTCCACCCAAGATCAACAGGCCGAAGCAAAAGCAGATGTGTTTTTTGTCCATCCAACCACCTATTTCAACCAAGAAAATTGGAATGCAGATCTTGAAAACGTTGAATTAAACCAAAAAACAGACGAACAGCCTATTCGGCACCAAGCTTCTATATTCAATAATGTATGTAAGGTATATGCTCCTAGATACCGACAAATGGCATACGAGGGCTTTTTCACAGAGGACTCAGTATCACGACACAAAGCCATACATCTGGCCTATTCAGATGTTAAAAATGCCTTCGAATACTACTTAAAAAACTATAATAAAGGTCGCCCAATTGTCATTGCAAGTCATAGCCAAGGCACCTTACACGCAACACGCCTTGTAAAAGAGTTTTTTGATGGAACCGAACGCCAAGAGCAATTGGTCGCGGCCTACCTTGTGGGATATCCGTTTAAAGAGGGAACATTCTCTTCTCTCCCAATCGGAGAATCTCCCACCCAAACCCAATGTGTCCTTGCATGGTGCACATTCTTAGAAGGATACACCCCAAAAAATAAAGCATTTTATGAAGGCGCCGTCATGGTCAATCCTGTAAGCTGGAAACGAGATGCAGCCGCCTCTAACCCTTCTCTCCATCAAGGCCTTGTAATGAAAAACTATAAGACCATTCACAGAGAGTGTACGTCTGCCCAAATTCACAATACCATACTATGGGTCTCTCGCCCTTCCGTTCCTTTCGCACGCTTGGTACGCATGAAAGACTACCACATCGCCGATTATAATATGTTCTGGTTCAATGTCAGAGAGAATGTTGCCCAACGGGTAGAAGCATTCCTACAAAAGCAATAAAAGAACCGTTGAAATGAATCTTTGGGCTTACGGACAACCCTTTAAATACTTTACAAAATGAAAGCTACCTTTTCCTATATCTTCCTTGCTGTTATAATAGGATTAAGCTTAACAGGAGGTATCTTACTTGTCAATCATCCTGCATGGGCTTCACATATCGATACACAAATACACCAAGAATCAATAGAGTTAGATGATTTTAACGGGTTTAAGGAGTATTGGTACCAAGGGAAAGCCGAAATTACAAGCTACATACTCGAACAAGCCCGTTATGGAGAGCTTCATTCGGGTCATGCTGTAACGGTTTTTGTAACGGAAAACTTTTCCAAAACCAAAGGAACGAAAACCAATTCTCCTAGTAAAAAGAAAGGCTCTGATGTAGTGCCTATTCTCAAATTGAACATTGAAAAGAAGTTCAATACAGGCATATACCCCTATTCTATGATGGCCACCATCTCTACACCTGTAGATCTGAAAAAGCATCCACATTGCCTAAAAGTAACAACCTCTTCTCAAGAATGGTGTGGTCATAGCTTCACCCAAATAGATTTACGCAAACAAGACTATAAGGTACGTTTGTTTTCCTATTTCGAGTCAGAAGGGGAGACAGAGCAGACCGTAGAAAAGACCCTTCTAGAAGATGAACTCTTTACCCGAATCCGACTAAACCCTGAGAACTTACCCACTGGCAAAATTCAGATATTGCCACATACTTTCTACCAAAGGTTGAAGCATACTCCCTTTACAATCGAAACAGCAGAAGCTAGTCTAGAGCCTCATAAAGACAATCAGGAGTGGAAAACCTATACCTTACGTTTTACAGAATCAGACCGATTACTTCAGGTTTATTTTACAAATAATTTCCCTCACAAAATTATGGGTTGGGAAGAATCCTATAAAGATGGATGGGGAGCGAATGCCAAAAAGCTAGTAACCAAAGCTACCCTCAAGAAATCAATCTTATCTGACTATTGGAACCATAATAGTGTTTCGGACGCTAGTTTACGTAAGGAATTGGGACTTCCTTAACACTTTTTCTCCTTCATAAAAAGCGGAACCTTGTTCTTATACAGGGTTCCGCTTTTTATTTACACCTGTAGTATATTACTATTTATTGTTATAAATCTGGTAAGGGATTTCTATAATTTACCTCCAGTTTCCAAAACCCTAATGCAAGGATGGAACGGATGTAATCATTCGATTAGAACTATTGTTTTCTTTTTATTTCCCTTAGCCCCAACAGTGGGGAATCAGACCTTTAACCTAGATGCTAATGGCTCGAAAAACCTTTCTACCCCTTTTCGTATGTGTTTTCTGTATCTTTCTACAGGCACAATCCCAAACTGTACAACTTTATGCCCCCAATGCGACCCTATCTCCTTCATCTAGTAGTGGAGGTGTTGGTATCGGTTCTGCTTCTCCTGATGCAGCACTTGGCATTGCTCCAACGGTAAACCTAACGGTACCTGCTTTTCGGATTGAAGCCAGCGATAATAATAGTACTCAAGGATATTCTTTTGCGATACAAGGCCATCCAACACCAGGAACAGCCAATACAACTCGGCATGTCCAGCTAACAACAGGAGAGTCATCCTCTCGAATGACCCTCAAAGCGGCTGAAGCATCCGACTTTGCCCCTCGCCTACAAATGATTGGCCCAGGAGACAACGATCAGAATGTAGCAGGATGGGCTATTTTCGATTATGGCTCTAGAAATGTGTTTCTGCCTGATGCAGCGTTCAAAATGCGTTTTGTCCCCAATACAGGAAATATCGTAGACATGATTCATGCTGATGGAGCAAAAGGCGTATACTTAGCTCCTTCTATGGGAAATGTTGGAGTAGGAACTACCCTCCCCCACCGAAAGCTAGAGGTATCAGGAAATAATGAGCAATTCGTTCGGGTTTCATCTACAGATGATGCTCTAACGGGGATTGAGCTCATGAATGCACTCTCAACACCTACAAACCCAACGGATTGGCGAATGGTCAATGAAGCGGGCAAGCTCCAAATCGAAAGAGGGAATGATAACTTTACCCAAGAATTGGTTTCTTTATTAACACTTGATAGCCAAACAAAGGCTGTAGGAGTAGGAACCAATACCCCTCAAGGAAACCTTCATATTAGTGGAGGGGAAGGCTCTGCTCTAGTATTGATTGAAGCGGATAGTGACAATTCTGATGAATCCCATCAGCCTTTACTATTGTTCTCACAAGATGGCGGAAACACCCTAGGAGGTATGGGGTACCTTAATTCAGAAAATGCTCTATCAATTGTCCAAACGACAGATGCCCCGATCAAGTTCCATACAAATAACCTTGAACGAATGGTGCTCTCCGAATCGGGTCAGTTAGGTATTGGTACAAGTGTTCCACGACATACAGTTCATGTCCATGATGCCTCTAATAGCTTCATCCAATTTACTACTGATCAAACAGCAGGAGATGTTTCAGACGGTCTACTTGTAGGGGTTCGGCAAGATACAGCCTACGTATTGAGCTTCGAAACAGCTCCCATGTATATCGGAACTAGTACGACTCCTAGCGTGAGTATAGATTATTTTGGCAATGTTGGGATTGGTACGCAAGAGCCCCAACGCCCTCTGGAGGTTGCGGGAAGTACTCGATTTCATTCAAGCATTGAATTCTTCAAGCAAGGCTATGCCACTACGGAACACGACTACTATATCTCGAACTCATTGGGAGACTTAGTAATATTTGGCTCCGATAATGATTATATGGCATCCCAAAGCCTCGCAAAGTTCGACCGTGCAGGCGATCCATACCAATTTCAAGTATTCGGCAATGCCCTCGCAAATGGAGTGTGGTACACGTCTGACCGCAGATTTAAATCGAATATAGAAACGCTTCCCAATGCCTTGGATAAAATCATGCAACTGGAAGGGGTTAGTTATCTCTTCAAAACGGATGATTATCCAACATGGAACTTTGACACAACCCCTCAAATTGGATTCATTGCCCAAGACGTAGAGAGGGTTTTTCCTGAGTTGATTAAGACAAACGAAAACGGCTATAAAGCAGTAAATTACATACAATTAGTTCCTGTATTGGTGGAAGCAGTAAAAGAACAAGAGGAACATATTAGAGGGCTGGAAGCAGAGGTTAATCGAATCGACGCACTAGAAGCACAAGTCGCACAACTGGAAACCCTAGTGGAACAACTCACAGGCAGTTCAGTAAAGGCTTCCACCAATACCCAACAGGGAAATAGAATGGGTTCGAGTACCCTACAAATGGATAAAGCAATCCTCAAACAAAACCAACCCAATCCCTTCTCCGATCAAACCGATATCCAATTCTACCTCCCTACCACTACTCAACATGCAAGCATTCAACTTTCTACGATCCAAGGAGATATTGTACGTACCTATCCCATATCCACACAAGGACATGGCGAACTTACAATCAACTTCAAAGGCTTAGCACAAGGAACCTATTTCTATTCACTTTTTGTAAATGGAAAACGAGTAGAAACCAAAAGAATGGTATACACTTACTAGATTCAAGGAACCATATAATATCAACTCTGTGTCCCCCTTCTAAAAAAGACAACACGCTTTTTAGGAAGGGGTTCCAATTTTTGTCCCTTACACCAATCCTTACTGAGATTTAGTATTATCATTAAGCACTGTTTGTGGCAATACCCAGCTGGGAATATGGTACTTAAGCACTTGACCTTCGAATACCCAGCTGGGAATACGGTACTTAAGTGCTTGACCTTCGAATACCCAGCTGGGAATACGGTACTTAAGTGCTTGACCTTCGAATACCCAGCTGGGAATACCTTACTAAAGCGCTTGACCTTCGAATACCCAGCTGGGAATACCTTACTAAAGCGCTTGACCTTCGAATACCCAGCTGGGAATACCTTAC
>Ga0163111_10000138_pt1 | contig 42005 bp, 29 predicted proteins | sample CRUFie1St18metaG_FD_109645 | JGI IMG/M metagenome (GOLD analysis project Ga0163111, IMG submission 109645) | Marine microbial communities from the Costa Rica Dome - CRUD Field 142mm St18 metaG | ecosystem: Environmental > Aquatic > Marine > Oceanic > Photic zone | place: Costa Rica: the Eastern...
AACGCTGTTTGTTCGAATACCCAGCTGGGTATTGCCATGGTCAACGCTGTTTGTATAAAAGCCCAATTAAGGGCACATTCTAAATGTAATTGCTGCCAAATCTCTTTTTAGTGAACAAAATCAGTCCTGAAAATTGGCATTACCCCTACAATATATAAGCTCCTTCCCTCTCTTCCAAATATTGCCCAAACTGTCGCCTAGTAAGCACTTACAATCAAAATTCCCTCCCAATTTCAGGACTTCAAACAAGAGGCAATAATAATTGCCTGGATAAATCCTGAGAAAAAATAAAATTTTGACCTAACCTTTTCAACAAGGACTCCGTATTACTCTATACATTAGAAAAGATCAAGTTTTTTGTTGTTTGGTTTGTATATTAGGTTTGTATGTTGTTTTGCCATGTCATGGGGGTGACATGGCTTTTTTTATGCTATATTGCAAGCCCTTAAATAGTTGGATTTGCTAAATTGTTTTATGCGAAAAGTTATTCTACTCTTCCTCCTCCTCTTTTGCTCAAATGGTAATTGGGGAATCACCCCTGACGAATTTATGGAATTAGGCTTCGGCGCATTTCCCCACTACGGCCTCAACACCTATATAGGAAATACGGGCTGGGAAGGAAATGACCCGATCGACCAAAACTTCCCTTCTACCCTCTTCAATCCCACTCACTTCGATGCCGAACAATGGGTAAAAGCCTATGCTGATGCAGGTATGCGCTATGTCAATATCACTGCCAAACATCATTATGGTTGGTGTTCGTGGAATAGTGCATTCACTGATTATGATATTGGCACGAGCTCCGTACCTGACCTCGACATGATTGAGGAGGTAAGTAAAGCCGCCCAAAAGTATGGGCTCAAATTGGCTTTGTATTATTCTGCTTGGGATCGTGTACATTATCCTGATCTCCCCGAGCGCGAAACCAATTTCAATGCTGACTATACGGTCTTTGCCCAGAATCAATTAACGGAATTGCTTACCAATTACGGCGAAATAGCTGCCATCTGGATTGATACTGCATACAAAATCTCAGAATCTCAGGCTCAAACCCTCAAACAACATATTAAATCTATCCAACCTGGTTGTCTCGCAATTTTCCATCGCTATGATGCCATTTCTGATGTCATTACCAAAGAGCCAACCTTTGAGGATACAGTTGCTGTAGATAATACTACTCCTTGGGAATCTGTTGGCCCTGCTTACGAAAAGTATTGGGTATATACAGACAATGAAGAAACGGAGGATAAGGTAGAAGAAGTAATAGACTTTCTTTGGTTCAATAACCGCCGATACTCCAATTATTCACTCGCAGTCTCTCCTGGCCCAAATGGGCTTATCTCCCCTAGTGGCCTCCAACTCCTAAAACAGGTCGGAGCAAAACGAGAAATGTTTCATGCAAAACGCGTAGATGATGCCAACCCCTCTATGAAGTATGCAGGTAATTGGTTTCATTTAACCAATGTGACAGGTTTTGAACGTACCCTCAGCGAAACCCAACAAGATGGTGCATCCCTTCAATTCGATTTCATTGGAACAACCTTATCAGTATTTGCAAAGGTGGGGCCTCAATGTGGGCAAATGGAGGTCATCCTTGATGGTGAATCCCTGACAACAATAGACTGCTACCGAACAACCGAAATGCATCATATTGAAGTTCTATCTCTAACGGATTTGCCTGAGACCTATTATTCATTAACCCTTCGGAAAGTAGAATCCTCTTCCCAAAGCACAGCCGAAAGTATCTATATAGATGAAATAGCCTATAATAGTCTCACAGTCGTGGATGATTCTTCGGAGCAAATTGTTTATTCAAACCAGTGGGATAAAGAAACCAATCGGTTTATCTTTTATGATCACACTTTCACAGGAACTAGTAAACCTAACGAAGATTTATCCTTCTCTTTTACAGGTAGTTCGGTCTTTGTCTATATGATAGCGGGCAAGTACAATGGCTTCTTTCAACCTTTTATGGATGGTGTACAACTAGAGGAAGTGGATGGCTATAAGCCAACAGGCACTTTTTGGCATATGGTATTTGATCATTCGAATTTGTCTAATGACTATCACACCCTAACACTCAGAAATACAGGTCAAAAGAATGATAATGCTCTAGGAACAGGAAGTTTTATTGATTTCTTGGCATATAGTAGCATGACAGTAATTGCTGCTACGGATGCGGAAACGACTACTGTCGGAACTTGGGGAGCGAGCCCTGAGGAAACGGCTTGGCGAGAGGAAGTATTGCTCAGCCAACAAGTAGGCGACTTAATGCGCTTTGACTTTACAGGAGACTTTATAGAAGTGTTTGGTAGTCGACGCTCTGATGGAGGTAAGGTAGAGATTCGAATAGATGGCATTTTACTTGAAACCCTTGATACATATGCTCCTGATGTAGAAACAGGGGTGCTACTCGCCCGTAAAGCATTGGAAATGGGAAGTCACTCCCTCCAAATACAGAATGTCGGTAACCCAAATCCAGCTTCTAGTGCTAACGCTATTGCATTAGAGCGGTTCGAATTTCATAAGCCTCGTCTTGCAACAGGTATTGAAGGCATCACTGAATTAGAGCTAGCAGTATATCCTAACCCAACAAGAGGGAATTTCTATATAGAAACGAATACATGCGAGCCAGGAGAGGTAAATCTGGTTATCTCTACTCTTGCAGGACAAGTCGTTCTCGAAGAAGAGCAAAATGTGCTTGCAGGACGAAATCGCTGGGATTTATCTCTATCTGGCCAGAATCCAGGCATCTACTTGCTTACTATCAAAAAAAATAAACAAAAGATGAGTAAGAAGATATTTCTCGTCGAATAATACTGATGCCAGCATGTGTTGATACGAGGCGACCTATACACATACTCAAAAGCCGAACATCTTCCTTTAAGATGTTCGGCTCTATTTATATGAGATGAGAAAATATGTTATCTTCTATTAAGGAATAAGGATTCAAGGTCGATGTCTTCCAGCAATGCGTATCGACCCGAATTAGCAACCTTCCATTTTTCAATATAATTGCGAAGGTTCTTCTCTTTGGTCTTAGGCTTTCCTCCGAGTTCAATACTCAGTACTTTCAAGAAAGCCTTTGCATTGTGATACTTATTGGTCAATGTTGTTTTTCGCAGCTGACGTTGGAGGCTGAGTATCAGCTGATTCGCCAAATCAAAATCCCCCATCTTTACATAAGCCAATGCTTGTAACAGTCGAACCTCTAAGTATACATGAGATTGCTTACGCATATTCACTTCATTGAGTAATCGATATAATAAGCGTGCACATCTTTTGTATTCCCCATTGACAAAGTAGGATTGCGCGAGGAACATATAGTAATTGATAAAGTAGCTAATGCGATAAGGATCAATCTCAATATGACTCAAGTAGTTTTCGACATCATACAATAACTCCCGTCTTGTATTGCTCTGCATATGATACTTGAGCTTACGGAACAAGATTAAGGAGGTATTCACATTGAAATGATAACGAGTCAATAATTCCTCTATCTTGTAATCAAGAATATCAAAATAGATTCGAGATCGAGCAGAATCCCCTCTATTATCATAATATATAAAACGTAAGTAGTCGAATACTAAGTTCAGTTGTTTGTAAAGCGAATCCTCTTCATAGGTACTCAAAATCTCGAAGCACTGCTCAAACATCTTCTCAACAGGCTCAATCTCACACCGAATGGTATCAGGAATAGGGATAAATAAGCGTGCGAAGATATGAATAATAGCTTTCGCGATATAAAGACGATGCGACTCGTAAAGGTTATTATAATTATCGATTCGCTCCATGATCTTAATCATGTCATTGAGGTCTTTATCCCTCCGTGTCATAAAGTATGAATCATATGAACGGAAAAACTCAATAACGAGATCATTCCCTCTATCTACTGCAAGCGCGAAGGCTACTTGTTGTGTATATTTACTCTTGTAAAAGTCATATTTGGTTCCATCGTAGGTATGCATATTCTGCAATCCCTTATAAGTAACCATAAGGCCATAGGGAAAATCAAAACGAACTAACTCCTTTTCAAGTTTACGAAGAGCTGTAATCGTGATTTCACGCGGATTATTAAACATCAATTCGTTGATGTTTAGCACTCGCTTTAGGATATGAAGATTTGTGTTACCTACACGATTCAACAAGTAGGTTTCGACTTTTTGGCCAAGACGCGACTTTAATACATAGAATGCAGGAGCGCTAATATCAAACGCTCGAAGAAATTCTCGATCGGGATTCTTAGGGTTCTTTCGAATGGTGGCAAGAAAAGCAGCACTCTTTTCCGCCTTATTAACCATAAAGGAATTGTACAGTTCCTCGTATTCCTCTTGGGTTAATTGGGAAATAATTTTATACAAGTCCATGACGGAGGATTAAGATAATTTTGATATAAGTAATATGAATTAATGAGAGATTATATAGCATTGCCTATCTGCTTCGGATTTTACCAAGGAACAATTTGCGCATGTCAATTTCTTTGAGCATAGCATATGCTCCCACATTCGTTTCCTCCCATTTCCCAATATAATTCTGCAGATTCTTTTCTTTTGTATGGGGCTTACCTCCAAGGTATACAGAGAACACCCGCAGTAAAAACTTACAATGCTTATAATTCAAAGCTTTGTTGTTCCGCAATTGCCGTTGAAGGCTAAGAATTAACTGATTAGCCAAATCAAAATCATCCATCATCACGTATGATAATGCAAGAAAGAACTTCGTTTCAAGGCTCAGATGTACATGCTTTCTCAGATTTACTTCATTGCGGAGGTTATATAGAATACGAGATGCCTTCTTATAATCTCGATTCAAGAACTGTACATGTGCATGGAACAAGTGATAATTCACAAAGTAGGTAAGCCTGTAAGGATCCACTTCAATCCCACTCAAAAAGTTCTCTGCATCATATAAGAGCTCTCTTAAGGTATTATTCTGTATATGGTATCGTAGCTTATGGAACAAAATAAAAGAGGTGTTCACATTAAAATGATATCCTGTAATCAACTCTTCTATCTTATAATCAAGAATTTCAAAGTATATACGAGAACGTTCTATGTTCCCACAATAATCATAGAAAGAGAAACGTAGATAGTCGAATATCAGGTTGAGATTTTTATATAGCCCATCATCACTGTATTCACTCAAAATCTCGAACGCCTTCGTAAACATTCCTTCCATTTCCTCTACCTTCAGGCGTTGCTCTTCGGGTAAATCAATGAGAAGGCTATGCGACAAACAGACTATAGACTTAAGAATATACAAGCGGTGCGAGTCATAGGCTTCGCTCACCTTAATAATCCGTTTTACTATCTTGGCAAGTTCTTGTAAATCTCTTTCCTTCCTAGCAGAATAGTAAGAATCAAATACAGTAAAGAATTGTATGACAAGATCAGTCGCTTCATTTAATGCCAAAGCATAGGATACCTGTTGAGTATAACGGCTCTTATAATAGTCGTATTTCTGTTCATCATAAATGAACATGTTCTGCAATCCCTTGTATACAATCATCAATCCATAAGGAAAATCGAAACGCACCAGCTCCTTTTCAAGTCGCCGTAAAGCTGTTATTGAAATTTCTCTAGGATTGTTATAGATTAGTTCATATGTGTTAAGTACTCGTTTCAAGATAGGGAGATCATCATCTCCAACACGATTGAGCAAGTAGGTTTCTATTTTTTCATTCAATCGAGATTTTAACACATAGAAAGCTGAATGGGAGGTAGCATCCTGCTTTTCTAAGAACTCTTTATCAGGCGTATGGGGGTTATCTCTAATGATTTTAAGGAATAAGGCGCTTTTATCTGCTTTGCTATTTACAAAGTTCGCATAGATTTCGTCAAATTCCTCTTCTGTTAATTGTGTAACTATTTTATATAAATCGATTGCCATGGGTTAATAAGTAAGGATATCTAACGTATGGTGGTTAAAAAAATAAACGCTGTTTTCATTCTTATATACGTAAATTTACTTTCGAAGGATGCAAAAGTGAAAATGAATATCTAAAATTTCACATTTGCATGCTGCAGATACATTTTTTTAATAGTAAAAGTGGTTTTTTCACCACAAAAATGAAAAAAATTTCCCCTACATTTATGTTTTACAAGATAGAAAAGTAAAACTGGGATCACAATATTATTCTTTCTGAATCTAAACTTTTTCATTCAATTACTGACATAGGTCATTTGTACAAGCAGATGCTCACTTTACGCATCTAGTCATCGTACACTTTAAGGTAAATCCTCTTTTCTTTCTAAATCTCTACCGCTTCCCTTCTCCAAGCTGCAAAAACATTTTTCCGTCTCTCTACAACAATTTCTAACATTTATTAGTATGAAGATTAACTATTCTACGCTTATGTTTGATAAGTTTGTGGAGGGCTATTTATATATCATATTCGAAGACATATCTTTATTGCATGAAATCGCTAAACAAGCTTACAGAGCGTATTACCCCTTATAGCAATGCGCATTTTACTTGGGATCGAATTCCAGCTCACGAAGTCAAAATTGGTCACCTTCCCATTGGAGGAACTCAACCCATCCGAATACAATCAATGACTACGACCAATACCATGGATACCCATGCAACGGTCGAACAAACCATTCGCTTAGTAAAAGCAGGCTGCGAATATGTACGTATAACTGCCCCCAGTAGAAAAGAGGCAGAAAATCTCGCTGAAATCAAGAAACAACTTCGAGCAAGAGGATATGATGTCCCTCTAATCGCCGACATTCATTATACACCTAATGCAGCAGAAATCGCTGCCCGTATAGTAGAGAAGGTTCGAGTTAATCCTGGTAATTATGTTGATAAGAAGCGATTCAAAACCATTGAGTACGATGATTTTTCTTATCAAGCAGAGATAGATCGAATCTATAAACGCTTCTCTCCTTTGGTAAAAATTTGTAAGGAGTATGGAACAGCTATGCGTATTGGAACGAATCATGGGTCTCTTTCTGATCGTATAATGAGTCGTTATGGAGATACGCCTTTAGGGATGGTTGAATCGGCGATGGAATTTGTGCGTATCTGCGAATCACATGGTTTCCATAATCTTGTATTGTCCATGAAGGCCTCCAATCCTCAAATTATGGTGCAAGCCTACAGATTACTCGTGCAATACATGATGGACAACGGCCGAATCTACCCCCTACACCTAGGTGTGACGGAAGCAGGAGAAGGAGAAGATGGCCGAATTAAATCAGCCCTTGGAATCGGGACTTTGCTCATGGAGGGGTTAGGAGATACTGTACGTGTCTCTCTGACGGAAGAACCAGAACATGAAAGTCCTGTTGCCCATTTTATCGTAGATCATTACCTCAAGCAGATCAATACTGTAAAGAATCAGGAGGCTCATCAACAAATGGTACAAAAGGCTCATGAACATAACCTTAGCCTCCCTTTCAATCCCTACGCCTTCAATCGTCAAGCAACGAAAACAGTGCTTAATACGGGACTAGAAGAGGTGCCTCGTGTCATTTCTGATATCCGTCATAACTGCATGACTGCAGGCAGCTTAAAAGGTGTAGGGTATGATTATAATGCCTTATTGGATAAGTATAATTTCTCCGATATCGCTTCCGATTTCGTTTATCTTGGAGATCGAATACCTGCCTACGAACTCCCTGGTGGGCTCAAAGTTATTTACAATGCCTCGACTTGGCAATTGCTCAAAAATAAAGAGAGATACTATCCATATTTCGCTTCCATCAATGCCTTTCTGAATACTCCCCAGAAAAGTAAGGTTCTCAATATAGTAGAAGTAGGTCGGGAGGATATTGACTTAATAAATCCTAAGGCAACGGACTTCCAAACTGTTGTTTTCCTCCTCCGTGCACATGATGCTATTCCTACATATGAATGGCGATACCTTAGATACCGTCTAGCTGCAGCAGGCCTAACACAACCTGTTTGGGCCAAACAAGTTGTACCCCATGCGTTTGATTATTATAACGATAGTCATCTACCTGAATATGTACAAATTGATCATGCGGCAAAAACCCAGCTGAATATGTCTCTCAATGGTAGTACTATGTTGGTAGATGGATTACTGGATGGTATTTGGATTGAACAAGCAGACGCATTAAAACTGCGTGCAGTCTTTGGCACGCTCCAACTCTCTCGACTCAGAATCACCAAAACGGAGTATATATCTTGTCCTTCTTGTGGAAGAACCCTATTTGATCTTCAAGAAACAACTGCCCGAATCCGAGCAAGAACTGAACACCTGAAAGGAGTGAAGATTGGCATTATGGGATGTATCGTAAATGGTCCAGGAGAAATGGCAGATGCTGACTATGGATATGTGGGGACAGGGGTAGGAAAGATATCCCTCTACAGAGGGCAGCAGGTAGTCAAAAAAGGAGTAAAAACGGTACACGCAGTAAATGAATTGATTGAACTCATTAAATCAGACGGAAAATGGGTAGATCCTTAAGCCGGTACCTCTTTGAGATTAGGTAAATCCTTGCAGTCATGCCCTAATGCATTCATTATATGTTAGGGCATTATCCTTATAAATAATTCCAGTAGCTCACTTTTTTTCGAGATATTGTGAATAGTTACTTACTTTTGTTTACTAAGAACCTTGTAATATTAAAACAACAATATGGACGCAAAAAATCTAAGTTGGAAAGAAGCCCTAGACAAACTTATTGCAGGCAATGAAAACTTCATAGCTGATAAGCTAGATGGCATGCTGAACGATTCTGGTCGAAGAACACAATTGACAGGAGGACAAAATCCTTATGCAATCATTCTAAGTTGTGCCGATTCACGTGTAGTACCTGAGTTAGCCTTTGACAAAGGGCTAGGAGAAATTTTCGTCATTCGGGTTGCGGGTAACATCGCTAATACATCTTCTATCGCTAGTATAGAATATGCAGTTGCCCATCTAGGCGTAAACCTTATTGTCGTACTAGGTCATGAAAGTTGTGGAGCAGTAACAGCAGCTATAGCAGGAGGTAACGCAGGTTACAACCTAAACCATCTTCTTGCGCATATCGTTCCCGCAATTGATGCTAGTGAGGATCAAAGTGTCAATGCAGTAGTGAAAGAAAACGCCAAGCAAACAGGTGAAGAGCTAAAAAATCGCTCAGCCATCATCCGTTCGGCTATAGCAGAGAGAGACCTAAAAGTTGTGCCTGCATACTATAATTTAGATTCTGGAAAAGTCGACTTTTTCTTATAGGCAGAACATATATTTTTTATTCAAACATCTTAAGTAAGGGTTGTACAATTGGTACAACCCATTTTTTTTATTATTAAAAAATGCGTACTTGTCCGCTGCACACAGCCCATTAGCCGAACCATCATTATCCTACCCGTACAAACATCATGGAGATACATACATGGAAACAAACAGGACGTATATACACGCATAATCAACAAGCTGTATTTTATCAAGAAACAGGGCAAGAGCGCCCCCACAAGCTACTACTCATCCATGGATTCCCTACGGCTTCTTGGGATTGGAGCAAAATATGGGCACAACTTGGCAAGCAGTTCCATGTCATCGCACCCGATATGTTAGGTTTTGGCTTCTCAGGGAAACAAGCACGGTATCCCTATTCGATTATGGATCAGGCTACAATGCATGAAAACCTTCTCGCTGATAAGCGAATCGATTCTATACATATCCTCGCACATGATTATGGAGACACCGTCGCCCAAGAACTTCTTGCACGCTTGCAAGAGCGCCAAAAATCAGGACAAAAAGGCCTCAACATACAATCTGTTTGTTACCTAAATGGTGGAATCTATCCTGATACGCATCGCCCTCGGCTTATCCAGAAGATATTAGACAGTCCTCTAGGAAAAATCATTTGGCCCGTTATGAGTAAATCAAACCTTAGACGAACCTTCAAACGAATATTCGGCGCCAATACTCAACCTACAGAACAGGAAATAGATGAATTCTGGCACCTCATTACCCATAATAATGGGAAGCGAGTCATACCCAGAACAATTGGATATATGCGTGAACGCCAACAACATTTTCATCGTTGGGTCAATATTCTACGCGAAACAAGCGTTCCCTCTCGGCTAATCAATGGAACAGATGACCCAATTTCAGGACGGCATGTGGCTCAACGCTATCTGGATGATGTCCCTAACCCAGACGTCATTTTACTGGAAGGGATTGGGCATTACCCCAATGTCGAAGCCCCAAAACAAGTCCTTACGCATTATCTTTCTTTTGTCTCACAACATTTATAAAAAAATACATCTTATATATCTCATTTAGGAGATTCATTTTTAAGATAGACTCTATGGATATAAACGATACCAAAACGAGTAGAAACATTGTCATAGGAATCGGTATTGCCTTCGTCATTATCATCATACTTCAGTTCTTTTCGATGAGTAATCCCGATCCTTATATTCAAAAGGTGAAAGCCGAACGCGCACAAAGAGATCTATTTCTCAAAGAATCAAGTCGTTCTCCCCTTTCAGATAAACAGAAAGCCGAATTCCAAGGGGTCAATTACTTCCCCATATTAGCAGACTACCAAGTATCAGCAAGCTTCCAACCCAATATGGTGAGTGACACCATACGCCTGGCAACCTCAACTCAAGAAGATAGAGCTATGCTTCTTGCAGGAACCCTTAACTTTGTTCTCAAAGGCAAGTCCTACTCCCTCAATGTATATAATTATCTAGAGGAACGATTTCGAGCGCAAGATACTTGGTTTCTTCCCTTTACAGATCTCTCCACAGGCAAGCAAACATATGGAGGAGGAAGGTACCTAGACATCGTAAAAACGAATGGGGAAGTCACACTTGATTTTAACCAATGTTATCATCCCTCCTGTGTATTTAACCCTGATTATTCTTGCCCAATCCCTCCTAAAGAGAACCATATCTCTATTGAGATTCTGGCTGGAGAAAAATTATTAAGCCAATAATTTGGGGCATAATACGATCTTCACGCAAAAAAAATGATAGTTCACCTATCTTCTTAGCTACTACACAATTTTTTTTAACTAGATTTGTGCGTATTATATTTTAAATTGTAAGGGTATTCATCTGATAAAAATTAGATTTTGGATGGTGAAGACAATAAATTTGCACAGGGCCACAATATTCTCCCAAAGGATACGCGCCAATTACTGCACAGAATAATTTGCACGAATTTGTATAGGTTTAATATATATTTACCTCAAGCCATGAACAGTAAGGTTTTTATCTTCCTAATGCTCACTCTGATACAGTTTCCTCTATTTGGGCAAAACTATTATACAGGAGTTAATAGTTTAAACCTACTCGCCGAAGGACCTCAACAGACAGCTACCTCTACTTCTGATCAAATGGTAGCCAAAGTAAAGGTTCAAGACGCTACATTGGATTTACTGGTCAAAGTGGCTTCCTTCGAACTAAACTCCATATCAACTAGTTCGCCTCTCACTGATGTATTCATCCTAGATTATAATCCATTGATGCATATATCATTAGATTTAACATCAGGCAATATTGATTTTAGCCAACCCATAGCACAAACAACCTTCATTCTACCCACAGAAATCGAATACAATGGGGTCAATGTCTCGGCAAATGCAACCCTAACCCTCGAAAGCAATGGTAACGACCTGAAGTTTGATGTCTCTGTAGAGGCTCCTATGCAGGCATTTGGCATCAACCCACCTGCCTCATTTACACAAACCTATAGCTCACTTGTGCGTTTTTCTGTCACAAACGGCAATCTATCCTTTCGATACTAGTTCATACGGATTCAGTTAGATCAGCCTCAAATTATATAGCATATGTATAATGTCATACATTTACTACGTATAAGCGTCTTGCTTACTATTTTCTCCTGTTCTAGTCTGGTGCTGTTTGCACAGCTACCTCCAAACCAGCCCGAACAGGATTGTCCAAATGCGTTACCTGTTTGTCAGAATATATTCGTTCAACCAAACTCCTATCAAGGAGAAGGACAAAACCCGAACGAAATTGGAGGAACTTCCTGTTTAGGAGGTGGAGAAGTAAATGATGTATGGTACATCTTTACCGTCCAATCTCCAGGAAACCTATGTTTTTCTATTACTCCCGCAAACAACGATGACTACGACTGGGCAGTATATAACCTCACGAATGCAACCTGTGCAGATATTGCCACAAATGGGGCATTAGAGGTTAGTTGTAACTTTGCTCCGAACTTGGGTTGTGGGGGAGTTACAGGACCAAACGGCCAAACAGCAGGGCCATGCGGTGGCCAAAATGAGCCTTGTATTCCTGTAGTTGCTGGAGAAACCTTCGTAATCAATGTAAGTAACTGGTCAGGTACAGGCTCAGGGTATACCCTTGATTTTTCGACCTCTACCGCCGTTATTTTTGATACTATTTCTCCAGTTATTGACTCAGTAAGTGTTCCTTGTGGTGCCTCTACCATTACGACCTATTTCTCTGAGAACATTGTCTGTAGCACAGTAGATCCTACAGACTTCACCCTTACTGGCCCAGGTGGCCCTTATACAGTTACTGCGGTTAATGGTGCTAACTGCTTAGCTGGATTTAATTTCGAACGTGTATTTGAAGTCGTAACGGCTCCTCCTATCACAACCTCAGGCGTTTTCACTGTGTCTTTGGTAGATACGGTCGAAGATAACTGTGGGAATGTCGGTATATTTACATCGATAAATGTCAACATTGCTACAGCAGGAGTTGGGGCATTCGCTGCTCCCTCAAGTATTTGCTCAGGGGATAGTTCTATATTAAGTACCAACTTTAGCGGAACCCCTGGTTACAATTTCGTTTGGAACCCTGGGAATATCAGTTCACCTACTGTAACCGTATTCCCGAATACCACGACAACCTATACCGTAACAGCGACCGACCCCGCAGGTTGTGTGTCGAATAGTACCGTTACGGTCAATGTCACGCCCACCCCGAGTTCGAGTTTCTCCTCCTCTAATAGTCAAACCTGTACGGGAGATGTCGTCTCCATTATCTATACAGGGGGCGCAAGTCCAGGGGCTACCTATATATGGGACTTCGATGGAGGAAACGCCACGCCTGGAACGGGACAAGGGCCTCATGGAGTAAGTTGGACAACCCCTGGAACCAAAACTATTACCCTAACTGTAAGCGAGAACAATTGTACCAGTGTACAAACCGCGATAACAGTGGATGTCGGCTTAACCCCAACATCAACCTTCTCTAGTTCGGCTATACAGGTATGTGGTAACCAACCTGTAACGGTTACCCACACAGGGGTAGCATCCCCAACTGCTTTATTCACATGGGACTTCGCAGGTGGGACTGCCGTACCTGGTGTAGGGCCAGGACCTCATACAGTTACTTTTGGTACTTCGGGTCCTAAGGTCATTACCTTATCTGTTGCAGACGGAAATTGTACAAGTTCTGTCTCTTCTGCAACCATTGACGCATTTGATGTACCAACTACTACGTTTACTGCTGTGCCTTCAGTCATATGCGACAATCAAGCTGCGACCGTTACCTATACAGGAAACGCAACGACTAACGCTAACTATATTTGGGACTTCGATGGCGGGGTTGCAATACCTGGCACAGGGCCAGGCCCCCATACCATTACTTGGCCAAGTTCAGGGACGAAGAACATCACCTTGAATGTAGAGGAAAATGGCTGTTTAGGAACGACTTCTTCAGCTACTGTTACTGTAGGAATCACTCCAACAGCAGACTTTACCGTACCTTCTCCTATCTGTCAAGGAGATTCTGGGTTGATTACCTATACAGGAAATGGCCCAGCCTCGGCAAACTATACATGGGACTTTGATGGAGCTGTTGTGCAATCTGGAGGAGGCCAAGGGCCTTATCAAGTGACATGGTTGTCCCCAGGAACAAAATCTGTTTGTCTACAAGTGGAAAACAACGGATGTCCATCTCCACAAGTATGTATACCTGTAGATGTACGTCCTACTCCTATTGCTAATATTGCTCCTATAACCAATCAATGTTTCGATGGCAACAGCTTTAGCTTTAGTCCTACAGGCACAACCGCCAATGTAGATGCTTACTTCTGGAGCTTTGGCCCTGATGCAAGTCCGCCATTTAGCACCCTCCCTACTCCAACAGGCATTTCCTTTACAACCCCAGGAGTAAAAACAGCTTCTCTTGTTGTAGTATTAGATGGATGTGTAAGTGATACAGCAACTATCACCTTTAACGTTATACAAGAGCCTTCTGCAGACTTCTCTGTCAATGCAGGCAATCTATGCTTGGGAGATTGTTTCGAGTTTACTTATGAAGGTTCACCTATCCCAAATCAAACGTACAATTGGGACTTCGGTGCTAGTGCAATCCCGAATTCGTCTACCCTACAGAATCCAAGTTGTGTAGCATTCACTTCGCCTGGAACCTATCAAGTGACTCTAACTGTAAATAACCAAGGATGTACAACTACATTTACCGATCAAATTATTTACAATGGTGGCCCAGTCATTAACGGTGGTCCAGACAATGAGTTCTGCGACGGATCTGGTGGAGCACAAATGACTTCGACTGTTACAGGAGGAACCCCTCCATACACATATCAATGGACATGTGACGCACCCAATGGAAACTGCGGGCTTAGCAGTCCATATGTTTCCAATCCAGTGGCGAATCCAGATTCTACAACAACCTATTACGTTCAGGCTACTGATTTCAATGGTTGTCAAAGTAATGTAGATACAGTTATCATTACGGTTAAGGCTCTTCCAATTGCAAACGCAGGCCCTGACACAACAATTTGTGAAGCAGGTCCAGGAATGTTCTTGCAAGGATCAGTAGAAGGAGAAGCCCCAGGGCCATTCACCTACTCTTGGACACCTACTTCAGGGATGGCTCCAGGCAATGATTCATTAGCCTCTCCGTATATTCGCCCTGATACTACGACCATTTACACCCTTATTGTGGAATCAATCAATGGTTGTTCGAGCTTATCGAATACCCTTGATACGCTAAGTACCGTTATCATCAATGTCAATCCGTTACCGATTGCCAATGCAGGAGCAGACACTGCCCTCTGTTTGGGAGAGACTATCATGCTCCAAGGATTTGGTACAGGTGCAGGGCCACAATACGATTATATTTGGACGCCAAACGATGCCCTCACAGGTATAAGTGATTCTACTGCGGCAACTCCAACCGTCAGTCCACAGTTCACAACTACCTTTAGCCTTGTTGTAAACTCCAATGGCTGTCCGAGTGAGGCAGATCAAGTAACAGTCGTTGTGAATACCATCCCAACGACTTCCGCAGGACCTCCGAAAGATGTATGTCTTGGCGATAGTGTCCTACTTGATGGAACAGCAGCAGGTGATCCAGATGGCGTGATTTACACCTATACATGGACCCCTACAGCAGGTCTAGCTGATCCTAATAACCCTAAGACTTTAGCAAGTCCTGATACTACAACGACTTATTATCTTGATGCAGGAGTGGGCACATGCTCTGGCTTAGTAGATAGTATTCGCGTAGAAGTTCGCCCAACGCCAATTGCAAGCGTCATTACGAACGATACTTCTATTTGTGCAGGTGATGCCCTCATGCTAGAAGGAACCCATAGTTTCACTACGACACCTAATGCTGCTCCTGTTATATACCAATGGAGTCCGAATGAGAATATAGATGATATGTTCTCCACTACTCCAACCGTTACACCTAGTCAGACGGTTATTTATACCCTCACTACTAGTGTAGCAGGAGATTGTCCAACTACTGACCAAGTATATATTGAGGTATTCCCTGAAATTAATCCACAGATTACGGCAGATACAACCTCCATTTGTCTTGGGCAAAGCACAACCCTCCATGCAACAGGAGGTGTAGGTAGTGCACAGTTTACATGGCAGCCTTCTTCTGGCATTAACGATACTACAACTGCAGATCCAGTTGTTTCGCCAGATACAACAACGACCTATTATGTGACGGTTCAAGAAGCGATTTGCTCAGAACGTGATAGTATCACAATTCTCGTGCATCCAACTCCTCAAGCAGATTACTTCGCTTCTCAGAGCAGCGGATGTGCAGGTATAGCTGTAAGCTTTATTGACAATTCTGAGGGATCAACTGCTTTGGTTTGGGACTTTGGAGATGGTTCTCCAGTGAGCAACGAGGATAATCCTGTGCACGTATTTGGTACGCCAGGTAGCTACGATGTAACCTTGACGGCTTATGGAGCAGGTGGATGTAACACTTCTACGACCCTCACTACTGTAACGGTTTCGGATACTTCTTTTGCTGACTTCACCTCTGATCCTACAGACACAGAAAGTCTTGTTCTTCCTGATGGCAGCATCAACTTCACAGACCTTTCTGCCAATGCAGTAGGATGGTTGTGGGACTTCGGAGATGGTAAAACTTCTTCAGAGCAATCTCCTGCACATAACTATCAAGCAGCAGGAGAATATACTGTAAGTCTATCAGTCATTAACCAAGACGGATGTATTAGTACAGTATCTCATGGCCCATATCTTGTAGTGAACCCAACCCTCTTCATACCGAATGTATTCTCTCCAAATGGTGATGGTCTATATGATCAATTCGACATCATTTACAATGGAGTAGAGACATACAACCTCAATGTATATGATCGTTGGGGTAAGAAGATGTTCTCTGCTGATGCGCCTACAGAGAGATGGGACGGCACCAATAATGGAGGAGCAACAGCTCCTGAAGGTGTCTACTACTACCAGATTACCGTTGGTACAAAGAGCTATCAAGGAGATGTAACACTCATCAGATAGTTCGAGAACATATATCGTTATTCGATTCAATATCAGGGCATTCCTTCGGGTTTGCCCTGATGTCATTTTATAGGTATTGGATTTACAATGAGAATCTGATACCTTCGAGCAAATTTTAATACGTAGTATGAGCAGAAGTATCCTAATTACAGGGGGAGCTGGATTTATCGGCTCTCATTTGGTTCAACACTTTGTAAAGAAGTACCCTACTTACCAGATTTACAACCTGGATAAGCTTACATACGCAGGCAATCTCGCCAATCTCAAGGAGATAGAAGATGCTCCTAATTATACCTTTATCAAAGGAGATATTTGCGATGCAGAATTGGTAGGAAAGTTATTCGAACAATACAAGATCAATGCTGTCATTCATCTAGCAGCGGAGAGCCATGTAGATCGTAGCATCCTCAACCCAATGGAATTCGTACAGACGAATGTTATTGGTACAGTGGTTCTATTAAATGCCGCCCGCCACTACTGGAAAGGAAAGCATGAGGATGAAGTACGATTCTATCATGTCTCGACTGATGAAGTATACGGATCCTTGGGAGAAGAAGGATTTTTTGTAGAAGATACCCCTTATGATCCACGAAGTCCGTATTCCGCTTCAAAAGCTAGTGCGGATCATTTCGTTAGAGCCTATGGACATACCTTCCATTTGCCATTTGTATTGAGTAATTGTTCGAACAATTATGGCTCTTATCAATTCCCCGAAAAGCTGCTACCCCTGTTTATCAGTAACATTCGCAAAGGCAAAGCATTGCCTGTATATGGGACAGGAGAGAATGTAAGAGATTGGCTATGGGTAAAAGACCATTGTACGGCCATTGATACCATCTTTCATAGAGGTCGGACAGGAGAAACCTACGCTATTGGAGGGAAGAATGAATGGCAGAACATCAAGCTCATTCGGCTATTGTGCCAAATCATGGACAAAAAGCTAGGCAATCCTCCAGGTACAGCAGAAGAACTAATCACCTTCGTAACGGATAGAGCGGGTCATGATATGCGCTATGCCATTGATTCGAGTAAACTAGAAAAGGAATTAGGATGGGAGCCTAGTGTAACCTTCGAAGAGGGGCTTGAGATGACGGTAGATTGGTATCTCGCCAATGAAGCCTGGGCCGAACAAATACTCAGTGGGGAATATCGAGCTTATTACGAACAACAATACGGCGATCGCCTCAAATAGATTCGACTATGGGACAAGGATATCTGTATTTGTGTCTAAGTATATTAAGTTCGAGCATTATTGCATTGGGCTTTAAGGAAGTACAACGGCACAAGCTGCATTTGTTGCAAGTTATCACCGTTAATTATCTGGTATGTGTCATGGTTGGGGCTACCTTTTCGCCCTACTTCATTCAGAATATCGTGTCGAATGAAGTCAATATTCTTCCCTTAGCATTGTTTGAAGGGATGATGTTTATTTCCATTTTCTTCCTGATGGGACGCGTAACCCAGATTATTGGTGTGGGATATATGACTGTATTGAACAAAATGACGGTCATTATTCCTGTATTGTTCTCGTATTGGTATTACCACGAACCTATTAATGCCTTAAAGGGTATAGGGATTGTTTTTGCTCTTCTAGCCGTACTCCTGATTAATCAGGGGCGAACAACAGGGGAATCAATAGAAGGCTCTAAACGGCTTGCTGTATTCGTATTCGCACCTATTCTGTTTATAGGAGGAGGAATTATTGATGTGGTGATGAAGATCTTCAAAACCGAATATAGTCAATATGTAGCCAATGAAAACGACTTCCTTATTTTTCTCTTTGGAACAGCAGGCTTAATTGGACTTGCTATTAGCCTCGTTTCTATTGTGCAGGGAAAAGCCCAATTCAGTTACCGAAATGTACTTGGGGGTATAGCCATTGGGGTTCCTAATTACTTCTCTATGTATTTCTTGGTGAAAGCGCTAGAATACTTTGAGGGGCCTTTCTTCTTTCCTGTAAACAATATTGGGGTAGTAGTTGTGGCGACCCTAGCGGGGATTTTGTTCTACAAGGAGAAATATACCCTGATAAACTATGTAGGAATGGTCATCGCGATAGGGGCGATCCTCATGATTATGTTCAGTGAATGGGCATAAGCATTCGGATTCCCAAGTAGATATAAGAAAATACATCAACGGTTATGTGCAGAAGCCTGCATATAACCGTTGATGTTATTTTGGGAGAGATAGTTGTATGAAGATCTATACCGTAATCGCGTTCAGATATCTCGCGTTGAGAGGCTTATTGAGATACTTCTTAACGTATCTACTACTCGCAGCCCGATCAATATCCTTTGGACTAATAGACGACGACAACATAATGATTTTACATTTTTGCTGGACGAGAGATGATAGCTTCTCAAACTGCTCTAAAAATTGGAAGCCATCCATAATAGGCATATTAATATCCAGAAAAATGATATTCGGCAAGCTCACTTCTGCGTTCTGGTTATCCATTAGATAGTCAAGCGCTTCTTGGCCTGTCTGAAACACTAGGATTTTGTCAGCAAACTCATTTGCCTCAATTATTTTTTCATTAATGATGTTATCGATCTCGTTATCATCTATCAACATTACAGTTGAATAAGCAGCCATATCACTTACATTATAATTTATGTCTACAAAAATATTATATACAAACTAATTTACGGTAAAACATAGCTTAGAAGTTGCTAACCTATTTACTTTTTTAGTCTATATTCGATACTATAACGAAAGTTTTCACAAAATAGCAAAGAAAATATTTAGAAACGATTTTTTTCATGAATTTACTTCCCTTTCCAATGGGGTTTCCTTTTTTCGATGAAAGCTGTCATTCCTTCTTTCTGGTCTTCTGTGGAAAACAATGTATGATACACCTTACGCTCAAATATCAGGCCATCATCTAAGCTTGAGTTGAACGCTTTGATTACTGATTCTTTCGCAAATTGTGCAGCAATGGGTGGCATAGAAGCAACCTTCTTGGCCAACTTCATGGTTTCTGATAAATACAATTCTTTAGGGACTACCCGATTTACCAGACCATATTGTAAGGCTTCTTGCGCATTGATGAATTTTCCTGTCAATACCATCTCCATTGCGCGCGCCTTTCCAATTGCGCGTGTAAGTCTCTGCGTACCTCCTGCACCAGGCATTAAGCCAATCTTGATTTCAGGTTGGCCGAATTTTGCTGATTCGGAGGCCACAATCATGTCACAAATCATGGCTAATTCGCATCCGCCTCCCAACGCGAAGCCGCTTACTCCTGCAATCGTTGGCGTTTTTACGTTCTTTAGGCGAATCCATTTTTGGAACAAGTCAATCTCAATCATTTCGAGGGTAGACTTATCGGCCAATTCGCGGATATCTGCCCCAGCAGCGAATGCCCTTTCATTCCCCGTAATAACGATACAATGACAATTTTTGTCATTGTCCAATGCCTCAAAAGCCTCTACCAATTCATCCATCAGCCCAATGCAAAGAGCATTTAAGGCTTTTGGTCGATTTAACTGGATAAGAGCGACTTTTTCCGCTATATTATGACTTACTTTGAGGTATTGATACGTCATTTACAGAAATTTGCCCAAAAATAAGGAATAAACATTAAAAGGCAGCATAATTTGTAGATTTGTTTGGAGACAATTCAAGACAGCTTCTGCCTCAGAAAAGAACATACAGAACACGCTATTTATGCATAAAAACGAATCCTATATAGAGTTGAATGTCAAGGGGATGAATTGTACAAACTGTGCGCTGGGTATCCAACGATACCTAGAAAAAGAAGGATTAGCAGAGGTTTCGGTAAACTTTAGCACAGAAGAAGTAAGCTTTGTGTTGGGGAATGGTCAGACTCTCCCTTCTATTGTTCAGGGGATTGAGAGAATGGGTTATCAAGTTGGACAAGAAGAAGAGGAAGAGCAGGGTTTCGCTCCCATAGAAAAACTCTTCGCAGTCTGTCTCGTCTTTACCCTTCCTTTATTGCTCCATATGTTGATTCCGTTAGACATCTTGCAAAATGACATCTTCCAACTTGCCTTGGCCACTCCTGTATATATACTAGGGATGTATCACTTTGGCCGAAGTGGATGGCAATCTCTTAAGACTGGGGTGCCGAATATGGATGTTCTTATTGCAATGGGCGCAACAGCCGCCTATTTCTACAGCCTATATGGGAGTATCATGCAATTGGGGCATGACTATTTGTTTTATGAAACCGCTGCGAGCATCATTACGATTGTCTTATTGGGGAATGTCATGGAGCATCGCTCTGTGCGCCAAACCACAACGGCTCTCCGCGAGCTCACCAACCTCCAGAAGGGAACCGCCAAACGGGTACATCAACATGGAGATCACGAGCATCTCGACACCATCCCTATTGAGCGGGTACAAGTAGGAGATATTTTATTGGTCAATGAGGGGGATGCCATCCCTGTAGATGGGGTATTAATGGCAGGAAATGGAAGCGTAGACGAATCAATGATCTCAGGGGAAAGCATTCCTGTAGAGAAAGTTGAACAATCCCAATTGATTGGAGGAACCATCTTGCTACAGGGCAATCTTCGTATGCAAGCCCAAGCCGTGGGCAAACAATCGGTATTGGGTAAGATTATCCAACTTGTAAAGCAAGCACAAAACGAGAAACCCGCTATCCAGAAATTGGCCGACCAAGTAAGTGCTATCTTTGTCCCCAGTGTTCTCAGCATTTCTCTCTTAACCTTCGGGCTCTCCTACTTTCTATTCGGATTAAGTTTTCAGCTTGCCATCATCCATAGTGTCGCAGTATTGGTGGTAGCATGCCCTTGTGCCATGGGGCTCGCAACCCCTACCGCCGTTATGGTTGGGATAGGTCGCGCATCTAAAAATGGGATCCTAATAAAAGGCGGAACCACCTTAGAGCAATTCGCCAAGATACAGAAAGTTGTATTCGACAAAACGGGCACCTTAACAACGGGGAAATTCGAAATTGCCAACATTCATTATGAAGCCATTGCCAAATCGGAGGCAAAGCAAGTATTGTATAATCTCGAACAATACTCCTCGCATCCCATTGCCCAATCTATTCATCGTGCTTTAGAAGGAACGCCTAAGATCCCCATGACCGATGTACGGGAGATTAAAGGCATTGGCATACAAGGTCGGGCGAATGGTAGCCTGTACCAATTGGGCTCATATCGCATTGCTCAGGGCTTAACAACCGACGACCAGCACCATGTCTATATGTTGAAGGATGGGCAATTGGTAGCTTGGGTCGATCTCAAAGACGAAATCAAAGAAGATGCAACGGCTCTCATTCAGTTTCTCAAGGATCGAAATATAGAACCCATTCTGCTAAGTGGAGACAGCCAGCATCGATGCGAAGCCGTTGCCCAGCAAATTGGGATTGAACAGGTGTATGCTGAGAAGCTGCCCGAGGAAAAGCTAGCCATCATCGAATCTCTTAAAGCCGAGGCTCCAACCGCCATGGTAGGAGATGGTATTAACGATGCCCTTGCCCTCACCAAAGCGGATGTAGGGATTTCCTTGGGCAATGCTACCCAAATTGCCATACAATCGGCTCAGATTATCCTACTCAATGGCAAGCTCGCAACCCTATCAGAGATGTGGAAGATTGGCACACATACCGTAAGAACCATCAAACAAAATCTCTTCTGGGCATTTTTCTATAATGTAGTTGCCATTCCTGCTGCTGCAATTGGGATGCTTACCCCCATAGTGGCAGCCTTTGCTATGGCTTTCTCCGATGTAATCGTTATAGGGAATTCCCTTTGGCTAAAACGCAAACGCCTCACCTAATTCCCCCTTGAAATACAACTACCGAAACATGCGTAGCACCCTTTATATCTTATCCCTTCTTCTGCTTCTCTCTACCTTGCCCACATTCATCTATGGGCAAGCCTATAACGTTAATCGCTACTCCATAGAAGAGGGATTGCCACAATCTCAGGTACGTGCCATCGTACAGGATAGCAAAGGATATATTTGGTTTGGGACGCATAGAGGGCTCAGTAGGTTTGACGGGAAGAACTTCCAGAATTATGACCTCACCGATAGCCTGCCAGGTAACTTCGTATCAGACATATACGAAGACTCTAAGGGCAATATGTGGTTTGGGACAGACCAAGGAGCAAGTCGATATACAGGCGGAAAGTTTCATAAATACACCCGCCAACAGGGATTGCCGACCAATGAGATTCTCTCTATTACAGAAGACTATACAGGCCGAATATGGATGGGAACCAGTAAAGGGGCTTCGGTACAAAAGCAACAGAAGGGCAAACGAAAATACCTTTGGGAATCCGTATTGCCGCATTATGATGTCAATACCATTCTGCGAGGACGAGACGATAAGATTTGGTTGGGAACCGAAAACGGCATATTTATATTCGAGGATGGTACCTTAAGCATCCTATCCGCAGATGCCCCCTCTCAGGGCTTTGAGGTATACAATATCCTAAGGGCTTCCAATGGGAAGGTCTGGATTGCGAGCAATCAAGGGGTTTGGCACTATCAGGATTCGACCATTGTTCCCCTAGCATTCTCCAAAAAGCTCCCCCACCCTACCGTTTATTGTATCACCGAAGACATCAATGGAGACCTTTGGTTTGGTACAAAGAAAGGAGTAGTCCGATATACCCAAGACGATTGGCAAGTATTCACGGAAGAAGAGGGTTTCCCCGCTACTGATGTTCGATCAAGCATGCTTGACAGGGAGGGAAATCTTTGGTTTGGGACAGACGGAGGAGGCGTATACAAGGTAACGAGAGGGATCTTTAGCAGCTATAGCGTAGAAGAAGGCCTAAGTGGAAACATTGCCAAATCCTTTCTGGAGGATGCCAATGGCAATATCTGGGTTAGTACGTATGATCGGGGTACAAATGCCTTGAACTTATCTACCCAACAAGTGAAAGAGTATCATCCTGAACAAGGTCTTGCAGGAAATGATATCAGTTATAGCTATAAAGACAGCAAGAATCGGTTTTGGTTTGCGACCTACTCCAATGGCATCTCTCTCTACCAAAACAATCGCTTCACCAATATTTCCATAGACGATGGCCTGCCCAGCAATACTGTCTATTGCATAACGGAAGACCAACAAAACCGCATTTGGTTTGGAACGAAACAAGGGATTTCTATTTGGGATGGGCAGACCTATAAGCACTACTCTCAAATTGAAGGGCTGATCAATCCTAATGTATACACCATCATTCAGGCTAGAGATGGCTCCATGTGGATAGGAACCCAAGGAGGAGTGAGCCAATACCAAAAGGGCGAATTCACAAACTTTACCGTAGCCGAAGGCCTAGCCGACAACTTCGTCATCTCCATGTTGCAAGATACCCGAGGGCGTATCTGGATGGGTACAGGAAACGGAGTCAGTGTATACGATGGAAAAGAATTCCTCTCGTTCAATATTGATGATATGCCAGGAGCAAACCTACCCGTTGCGATGGTAGAGGAAAGCGAGCAGTATATATGGGCAGGAACAAACAATGGAATTTATCGGATTGATGCTAAGAGCCTAAGCCCCAATAAGCAGCCTGATCTCACACGATATTCGAAGACAGATGGATTGCCTAGCCTCGAATGTAATGGAAACGCTGCCTTTAAGGACAGCAAAGGCAATCTCTGGTTCGGGACAATTGAAGGAGCCGTCATGTGTAGCCCCGCCCGCATCAATCGGGAGATTCCTCTGGAACCCCTAACCCATATCACCAACCTCCGTCTATTCCGTGAATTGGTCGATTGGAAAAGTTATACCGATAGCCTTGACCACCAAACAGGATTGCCTTACAATCTCCATCTCCCCTTCAATAAAAACTACCTCACCTTCGACTTCATTGGCATTAGCCTGAAGAATCCCTTAGAGGTGACCTATCATTTTATGCTGGAAGGATTTGATGCAGATTGGCTTCCTAAGACGTATGACAATAATGCGACTTACTCCAACCTCCCGCCTGGAACCTATAGTTTCAAGGTACAAGCCTCGAATGCCATTGGGATATGGAATCGGGAACCTGCCACGTTTACCTTCACCATTCTTCCGCCTTATTGGGAAACATGGTGGTTTCGGTTGTTGATGGTACTCTTGGTATTGTTGATTGCAGCGGGCGTTACCTACATTATCCTATACCGAATTCGTCAGGAGAAGGAAAAGCGACAAATGCAGTTCCAAGCCGAAAAGCTCGAATTGGAACATCAGGCCTTATACGCCATGATGAACCCGCATTTCACCTTCAATGCCCTCCAATCCATCCAATACTATATCCACAGACAAGACCGTATTGCGGCAAATAAATTCCTCTCTAGCTTTGCGAAACTCATCCGCAAGAACCTAGAGAGCACCCAACACGACTTCATTAGCCTATCTGAGGAGATGGAACGTCTCCGATTGTACTTATCCTTAGAGAAGATGCGCTTCCAAGATATGTTCGAATACACCCTTGAGGTGGATCCTGAAGTACCTGCCCATGAGATTCTGCTTCCGCCTATGATTCTACAGCCTTATGTAGAGAACTCCATCAAACACGGCATTATGCCTTTGGCCAATGAAGGGAAGGAAGGGGAAATCTATGTATCTATTACTCGGCCTGATGATAACCATTTGAAGATTCAGATAGAGGACAATGGTATTGGGATTGAAGCGAGCAAAAAGTTGCGCTCTCTGAAGCGGAAAGACCATACCTCACGAGGAATGGAGATTACCCGTGCCCGCCTAGACCTCTTTTCAAAGATCACCAACAATACCCATTCTGTAAAGATCATGGAACTAAAGGGGCATGATGGAAGTGTACAGGGAACCTTAGTCGATATGACTTTGCCTTTGCACAAGGGATAAATGAGGGCAAATACTGTAGGGCAATTATTGACAATACTTTTATCGGATTCGCTAACAGTACTGGGATCAATTCTCATACATTCCACTCGTATACCCAAACACAATCCGAACATTCGGGCATTTCCTCTTCTATTGCCCCAAACAATCCCCCAAAATAAATCGTCTCATAAATATCTGCTAGCAGACGAATATATTAGGCAATGCCTGCGTATATTCGTATAAACAAGGTATTTGACATCATTCACTCTGCATTTTGGGGGTAAATCCTCCATTATAGGGTATTTTCAAAGTGCCAGCGACCCTGTGCGGGTCGCACAGGCATCCTGGCTAGTTGACACTAAACCCTGTGTGGGTCGCACAGGCATCCTGGCTAGTTGACACTAAACCCTGTGTGGGTCACACAGGCATCCTGGCTAGTTGACACTAAACCCTGTGCGGGCCGCACAGGCATCCTGGCTAGTTGACACTAAACCCTGTGCGGGCCGCACAGGCATCCTGGCTAGTTGACACTAAACCCTGTGTGGGTCACACAGGCATCCTGGCTAGTTGACACTAACCCCTGTGCGGCCCGCACAGGCACGCTGGCTAGTTGACACTAACCCCTGTGTGGGTCGCACAGGCATCCTGGCACTTTGTACCATATGGCTAATACCGCAGCCCGTTTCACCTATTTTTCCGCCTTCTATATATTGCGTACTTATCATCTCTCCATGAAACGACATCCTCTACTTATTCTCAGTTCCTTCTTGCTCTTGCTATTCTTTTTATCAGAAAGTTGTGATGAAACCTTCGAACTCAACGCGCCTTATGAAGATATTTGGGTGGTATATGGCGTGCTCAATCCCCAAGACAGCATCCAATACATCCGTGTCTCTAAGGTCTTCCAGCCCGAAAGCGATGCCTTTCTATATGCCGAGAACAATGACGAAAGTGTACCTGGATTAAAGGTTGAGTTAGAGGGCAATGATTGGAAGTATACTGCTATACAGATCGATAGTGTGCCTAAACAAGAAGGCTCCTTCTTCCCCTATACGACTCTCTATGCCATTTATACCCAAGGAGATTCGGCTTTGGAGGAAGGAGAGCGGTACGATCTGAAGATTTCGGCGGATAGCCTACCCGACTTCCAATTGAATGCCTACACCCTCATACCCGAAGAACCCCGCATCACCTCCCCTAGCATCCTTACCCGCGACAATGGGGAAAAGTGCCTACAGCAGGTTCCTTTTGAAGATTCGGTGAATATCTCTTTCTTCACCCAAATCTCAGGGCGAAAGAATACGGCCTTAGAGTATGAGATTCGGATATTGATGTACTATGAAGAGGATAGCATTCCCAAACGCTATCGCTTTGGCCCGACTAAATTGTTTAATGTTAGCCAAAGCTGCAGTGGGGGCTTTAACCGATTGTGCTATAAGTTGGGGAATGGAGTGGTATTCCAAGGGATGAAAAGCCGTATGCTTGATACCAGTTCGGTCTATACCTATAACCGAACCGAGGAATGTGCATTCGGCCTTGATAGCCTTACCCGAAGCGTCGTTGTGTCTGTTACTGCCATTGACACCTTCCTCTCCTATTATATCATTGCCAATGATCCTCGCTTCCTCAACCTCAATACCCATAGGAAAGAATACTCCAACATCCAAGGCAGCGATAAAGCCGTAGGGGTATTTGGGGCAATAGCGACAGATAGTGTGCCTGTTGCGCTTACAGGCAGAGCCCGATTCGACTTAGGCCTCAATCCATAAACGCAATGGCCTGACTATCCAAGGATAATCAGGCCATTGCGTTTATTTGCAATATATACGTTTATGGTTTCGCCGAATTCCCTTTATGGTTCAGGGTCATCCAAATCATCATCCAATAAGTCAATATCATCTAAATCATCATCAATATCACTATCATCATCATCAAACATCAACTTATAGTCTTCATCATTGTCAATTTGGAGGTCTTCATCTAGTTCATCATCATTATCATCATCATCCAATACACTCTCGAAATCAGACAAGTCCATATCAGGTTCTTCCAATGGTTCACTTGATATCACTTTATCAATAAGGCCTTTACTCGCCAATTCGCCCTCAAAATGTTCTGCTTTCAATCGGTTAAGATAATCATAGACAGAAGGAGTAAAGATTAGGTCATTTTTCATGCGTGTAGAGGAGGCTTTGTACGGGGCGGAGTTTTTGTACTTAATCGCGGAGGTACAATAGATACTTACCACATATGTATAGTACTTAAACACCAATTTCATTTCAGGGATGAAGCAATCAGGGCCATGCATAGGATCTTCTTCATACACAAAATCAGCTAGATAATTGATTGTGTCTTCAAAGGCATATTCAATCTTCACCCGTTTTTGGTCGTATCGAGTTGTATACACATAGGGGATGGCTTGGGCATTCTGAACGTTCATAGAAACCAGAAACATTGTTTCCATATCTTCTTGTGCCTGCAATGAAATAGGCATTGCGATCAAGCCTACCCAAAAGCAGAGCAGCAAGCTTTTCAAATATTTAGTATATCTCATAACCGATGAATAAAAAGGGCATTCATTATATATTAATAGTCCGTTTCCAGAAAGTCCCCCCAAAGGATTGGTGAATGTTGCAGAAGATCGTTCAATTAGCCAAAGCAATTTTCTTTATTTTTTTAACATTCACTAGACATTCAATCGAATGTAACACTTTGAAATAAAGCATAAAGTACAGAATAATACCTTATTTTCAAAGTTAGGGGAGGCTATTGATTCAATACAAATTATAAGCCAGAAGCAATATGCTTGTCTCATACTCTCAACGAGTAATAGGGATGGGATATGCGTTTTGAGGTAAGAAAAATATATAGATAGAGCCTCTGTATCATATATTTGATACAGAGGCTCTTATATATGACCCCATTTTTGGGGCGTTATTTGTATTCTTTAGGAGGGTTTGCCTTGGGCAATTCAATGGAACCTGGGATTCCTAGTAGCGGGAATTCTTTTCTGAGTGGGAAGTACTCAAAATCTTCAGGCATATACATTCGACGAAGATCTGGATGCCCCTTGAACTTGATTCCAAGCATATCGTATACTTCTCTCTCATACCAATCGGCACTTCCCCAAAGCGATACCACTGAGTCCACTTCTGGATTCTCTTCCTCAACTCTACAGGAAATACGAAGGCGTTGTTGGTTAGACATACTCACGATATTATACGATACTTCAAATCGCTTCTCGTCTGTATAGTAGTCAGAACCCGTAATATCAACCAAGTAATTGAAGTCGTACATCTCCTTCAATACCTTCAAGACACTATAGATATGCTCTGCCTTCACCTCTATGGTCATTTCTCCTGCATAGCCTCTTACCTCTTCGATAAAGTCTTGAAGTCTTCCTGTTTTAATTGTTTCCAAAAAACCCGCATTCGCCATGATAATTCGTATTAAATTAAGTCTCTTTGCTATTAAGACAGCCAGCGTTCAGGTGCTTTCTGCCATTGATATATGGTCTCTAGAGCCGAGGGTTGAAGATAGTTAATTTCTACCGCTTTTTGCAATAAATCCTCTAGGCTTGTTAAACTATAGTAAGGGGTGGATGTTTCGGCGAAGGCTGCTTTTGCCTGTGGAAATCCGTAACTAAATATAGATACAGTTCCTAGGACTTCCGCCTGACGCTCTTTCAAGGCGTTTACGGCCAATACACTGCTTTTGCCTGTAGAAATGAGGTCTTCAATGACTACACACTTTTGCCCCGCTTCAATTCGCCCTTCAATCTGGTTCTTGCGGCCGTGCCCTTTCGCCTTCGAACGAACATAGGCGAAAGGAAGCCCTAGTTGTTGGGCGACCAAAGCGCCGTGGGCAATTCCTGCTGTCGCAACCCCTGCAATCACCTCTACTCCTTCAAATCGCTCCCGAATCAAATCGCAAAATGCCGCGATTACTTCCGTCCGAATAGACGGATAGGACAAGATTAGGCGATTGTCACAGTAAATAGGAGACTTCCACCCTGCACTCCACGTAAAGGGTGAAGTAACATTCACCATTACAGCTTGGATCTTTAAGAGATGTCCTGCAATTTTACGGCTGTTTTGTTCCATATCTGACGGCAAAGCTATGAAAATTTTCGCTTATAATCTGTGCATACACTTCTTTGTTCCTGATAAATCCGTGCCTTTTCGGTTCATGCGGCGCAGCCTATCCGAAGTCGCCCAACAATTGGAAAAGGGCCTCGCCTTCCCCAATCAGGTCGCCTATATAGAGGGCAAACAAAGCCCCGAATTCCTCTCTGCGCTCATAGCCTTGCAAGCACATCCTCCTTATCGAGCGTTGCATATGACCCTACGCATTGCGTTTGACACCCAAACCGCCTACGAATCATTCAGCCAACGTTTTCTAGACAGCTTTCCTATGATCAATGCAGCAGGTGGGCTCATAGAGAATGAACGGGGAGAATACCTTTTCCTCTATGCCAAAAGGGGCTTTTGGGAATTGCCCAAAGGCCATATAGAAAAGGGAGAAGGCATAAAGGAGGCGGCTATACGAGAAGTAGAGGAAGAAACAGGGCTACGAAACTTCCGCATCCTCCATCCGCTCCCCACGACCTACCACAACTTTTACAAAAAGAAGAAGGGGTATATGAAACGAACCTATTGGTATAAGATGTCCACAAACTCTACCCAAAAGCTTGAACCTCAGGTAGAAGAAGGGCTCATTGACGCGAAATGGGTCAGTAAAGAAGCCTGGCTCGAATCTCCTTTACATACCTACCCCCTCACCCATCACCTAATCCGTATGGATCTTGCCCATGAGTGGAAAAAAGACTAGGGGATTTATTTTGCTATTGTCTAATCAGGCCAATAAAACTACCTTCGGGCGATGCGAATAAGTTTTATTTCCAAGCAAAATATTTTGTAAATTTGCGTGCTATGATCAAAAACACCTATCATGCAGGGATTTGCCTGTTTTTAGCCGCCGCATTGCTCATAGGTTGCAACAAAGAGATGCAACAAATGCGGAAATATGTAAAGACAGGAACACGCGCAGAAAAAGAGGAAGCAGCCTATTATTTCTACAAAACAGAAGACTACGAACGTGCAGAGTTTCTATTTGAAGAGCTATGGGCCGTCAATAAAACAACAGAAAAGGGAGAAAAGCTGTTGTACCATTATGCGTATAGCAAGTACCATCAAGGTCTCTATACCATGTCTGCGTATTATTTCGAACAATTGGTAAAGCTATATCCTTATGGAGAGTATACCGAAGAGGCTGCTTTCCAGAAGGCATATTGTTATTATATAGATTCTGATCCGCACTACCTCGACCAGCGCACTACAGGTCGGGCAATCAATGAGTTCCGTATATTCATGAGTGGGTATCCTGATTCGAAGAAGGTACAGGAGAGCCAAGAATATATCATGAAGATGCGTGAACGTCTCGCAAAAAAAGCATTCGAGAATGCGAAACTCTATTTCAAGATAGAGAACTATAAAGGTGCAAAGACAGCCTTCCAAGTGATGGTGCAGGAATATCCAGAATCTCGATACCGTGAAGAGGCACAGTTTCTGCACCTCCAATCGGCATACGAATTGGCAAACGTCAGCGTCCAAACGAAGAAGAAAGATCGTTATCTAGATGCTGTCGATTTATATGAGCGGTTTGTAGACAAGTATCCTTATAGTACGTTCTTAAAGGATGCAGAAAACTTGTACGAAAGAACCCTCAAAAACATTAAGAAGCTAGAAGAAGCAGAGGAAAAAACGAATAGCTAATCTGGTTTCGCTTTATTATACATTGGTCTCACATACAAACACAATAGATAGAATGAAGACAATTGATGATTTTCTTCCTGTAGATACAGCCCTGTTTAGAGAAAAGTCTGGTAACCTTTACCGCTCTATTCGAATTGTAACTGCACGTTCCAATCAACTTACACTCGACCTGAAAGACGAACTTAGTCGCAAGCTAGCCGAATTCGCACCTGCTTATGATAACCTAGAAGAGATATCTGAAAACAAAGAGCAGATTGAAATCTCTCGTTTCTATGAGCGTAAGCCAAAACCGAATCAAGTAGCCCTGTTTGAGTTCCTAAATGATCAAGTCCATTGGGAAGATCCTAATATGGAAGTAGAAGAAGAGGAGACTATCTTCAACTCCTAATCAGAAATCCCCATGATCTTGTCGCAAAAGAAAATTATACTGGCTGTTACAGGTAGTATATCCGCTTATAAAGCAGTCTTTCTCCTAAGACTGCTCAAGAAAGCGGGAGCGGATGTAAAGGTAGTACTCAGTCCTGCTGTGTCTCATTTTGTGGGTGAACTCACCTTTAGCTCCCTATCGGGGCATCCTGTCTTTTGCGGCCTATGGAATGCCAACTGGTCGGAACACGTTAGTTTAGGCAATTGGGCAGACTTGATGGTCGTTGCGCCTGCAACTGCTAATACGCTCGCTAAGTTTGCTCATGGCCTCTGCGATAATGCTATCACGGCTGTATACCTCGCAGCAGCTTGTCCTGTCATGGTCGCTCCCGCGATGGATGCAGACATGTATAAGCATCCATCGACCCAGCGCAATATGAAGACGCTCAGGGAGTTCGGCAATGAGGTTCTCCCTGTAGGAGATGGCTTTCTAGCAAGTGGCCTACAAGGGCCTGGCCGCCTCCTAGAACCTGAAGATATATTCAACCGCATTGTTCATACGCTTTCTCCTAAGCCCTTAGCAGGCAAGAAACTCCTGCTGACTGCTGGGCCTACCCGAGAACCCATTGACCCTGTTCGCTATATATCCAATCATTCATCGGGCAAGATGGGCTATGCAATCGCCTCAGTCGCTGCTAGAATGGGCGCCAAAGTTACGCTTGTATCAGGCCCAACGAATTTGCCTATTCCCTATGGAGTGATAGGTGTCAAGGTACAATCTAGTCAGGAGATGTATGAAGCGGTTCATCAAGTCGCTCAAGAGCAGGACATATTCATTATGTCGGCTGCTGTTTGTGATTACGCACCTTCGGAGGTTGCGAATAAGAAGATTAAGAAGCATCAGGATGTTTTCTCGCTCGATATGACCAAAACGCCTGATATCCTCAAAAGCATTGGAGCTATCAAGAAGCCCAGTCAGTTCTTGGTAGGCTTTGCTTTGGAAACGGATAATGAAATGGCGAATGCTCAAGGAAAGCTCAGCCGTAAGAACCTTGATTTCATTGTCCTAAATTCCCTCAAGGACAAAGGCGCAGGCTTTGGGCATGATACAAATAAAGTAACCCTCATAGACAAATCGGGCGAAGTAGAACGTTATCCTTTAAAGCGCAAAATAGAGGTAGCTCAAGATATTATTGATAAGGTAATTCGAATGCTACACGCGCCTAATGATTCCTTAGAGATCAATACGAATCCTCAAGGAATCCTCAATTCCTAACGAATACGTATGAAAAAGTTTCTGCTTTCCCTACTCTTATCCCTCTCCATTTCTGCTTCCTTTGCCCAAGAACTCCTTTGTAGAGTGTCCGTAGATGCCTCACGGATTCAAAGCGATAAACAGATTTTTGAGGATATGCGTAAGAGTATATCCGATTATATGAACTTCAATAAGTTTACATCTGATGAGTTTGAGCCCAATGAACGCATCAAATGTAACCTGCAAATTATCGTGAATGACCGTCCGTCTTCGGACTACTTCACATGTACAGCGAATATACAGTTGCTTCGCCCTACCTTAGATGCGACTTACGAGACCATCACCCTCAACCTATCCGATCGTTCGTTCAACTTTAGCTATGTGCCTTTACAACAGCTTCAGTTCACGGACAATGTCTACAATGACAACCTAACGGCTTTGTTGAGCTTCTATGCGTATATCATCCTCGGTACAGACTATGATAGCTTTTCTCGATTGGGAGGGACACAATACTTTGTCACTGCCCAAAACATCGCCAACTTAGCCGCTTCAAGTTCTTCTGAAGGAGGCTGGAGATCAACAGAGAGTACGCGAAATAAGTATTGGCTGATTGAGAATATCTTGAACAATAGTTATCGGGTATTCCGTGAGGCGACCTATAAGTATCACCGCAAAGGGATGGACTTGATGGAGTCTAACCCGACTCAAGGCCGAAAAGCCATACTCGAATGCGTACAAGACATCACTCGTCTCAATGCCCAAAATCCGACGATTATTTTGCCACGTACATTCATTGATGCAAAAAATCGAGAGCTAGAGAAGGTGTTCCAAAATGCCTTCATCAACGATAAAAAGCGATTCCTCGAATTCATGCGTGAGCTTGATCCCGCCAATATTAGCACATACGAGCGAATCATGTCCAACAAATAGACAAGCCTAACGCTAAATCGCAAAGGGGCTCCATACTCTGTGTGGAGCCCCTTTTGTCTTTTGATGCCTAAGAATCCCCCTCTTCTTTCTCATCCCTCAAAGCCTTATACAACGAATAAACCGCAAGCAGAATCAACATAGTAAAAGGTAGCCCCGTTGAAATCACCACCGACTGTAGGGCTTTTAAGCCCCCTGCAAACAATAAGGCAGCGGCTGTACCTCCTTGTACAAACGCCCAAAAGATCCGTTGTGCAACAGGTGGATTTAGTTTTCCTCCTGAGGTGATGCTATCCATAACCAAGGCTCCAGAATCGGAGGAGGTCACAAAGAAGATGGTAATGAGTACCATAGCAAGAATTGAGGTGAAGGTTGGGAGAGGGAAAGCTTCGAGGAAGACAAAAATAGAGGTGGCGAGGTCGGCATTTACGGCCTCGGAGATTCGGGTATCTCCTGCTAATTCCATAGATAGAGCAGATCCCCCAAATACACACATCCAAAGGAAAATGAGAATAGGCGGAACAATAAGGCTACCTAATACGAATTCGCGGATGGTGCGCCCCTTGGATATGCGGGCAATGAACATCCCGACAAAAGGCGACCAACTGATCCACCACGCCCAGTAAAATATCGTCCAATCATTCTGCCAAGTCGTCTCCGTATAGGCCTCCGTCCACATACCCACTTGGAAGAAGGAATCGAGGTATGCACCTGTACTTTGCACAAAAGTATCAAGGATAAACCCTGTAGGCCCCAGAATAAAAATTGCTAGAAGAAAGAATAAAGCTATGCGCATATTCCATAAGCTCAGCACTCGAACTCCTTTATCTAGGCCTAATACCACCGAAGCAGTAGCCATTAAGGTAATCACCAAAATGAGCAGCACATGAGTAGAGGTCGAATTGGCAATCCCTGCCAAATGCTCCAATCCTGCTCCTATCTGTTGTACCCCTACCCCAAAGCTAGTTGCCAATCCAAACAAAGCCGCCAATACCGCCACGATATCAATTAGATCTCCTATCCAACCCTTAACGCGCTCTCCCAATACAGGATAAAACATTGATCGGAAGGTCAAAGGGAGTTCTTTGTTAAAGGTAAAGTAGGCCAATGCCAATCCGACCATTACATACGCCCCCCAACTATGAAAACCCCAATGTAGGAAGGTATATAACATAGCGATATGTGCCTTTTCGGCGGGCGTATCAGCTGGTAGAGGAGGATTGGCAAAATGGTAAATAGGTTCGGCTACGCCGTAGAACAGCAGTCCAATCCCTATTCCTGCCGCAAATAGCATTGAGAACCAAGAAAAGTTGGAGAACTCTGGAGTAGCGTCTTCCCCCCCTATCCGAATACGGCCATAGGGGCTCAATGCAAAATATAGGGTTGCTCCTACAAACACATTGACAGCAAGTACAAAGAACCAGCCCGCAGAGTCAGAAGACCATCGCTGAAAATCAGCAAAGAAAGCCCCTATCCTCTCGCTAAAGAAAAAGGATAGGCCAATAGTCAATAGAATTAAAATAGCCGCAGGGAAGAAAACAGGCTTGTGGATATCGAATGATGGTTTAGACATATCGCAAAGGTATGATTAAAAAAAAAGAGCTACGGAAACGCAGCTCTTTTTCCCTAAGATAAAGACAAAGGTTTATTGCATGAGCCACATAGTGGCATTTTGACTATTTGATCCTCCCATAGAGTTAATCGCATTCTGATAATTCTCAGAGTTAAGTGATTGCTCTTCCCCAGGATACAAGAACTTGAGCGGCAACTGGTTATTGTTGAGGTTCTCACAAGAAGCACCAATGAATGGAAGTCCGTCGAAAGACATGCCTCCTTCGAAATACCAACGACGCAATTCAAAGTAAGGCTCCAAACCATGGAAGAAGAGTGCCAACCACTTTTGCTCCCAGATATCTGTGGTTTGGCTATATGCCACTCCCGAATTTGTGTAAAAGTCGCTAAAGTCCGTCCAACCAAAAGGCGCGTAATCCACTGAATAGTAGTCCATAGAGGCTTCAATCCCATTTCTGTAATGCGTCTCAACATCCGCAGAGATCCATCCTTTTGCAGCTGCTTCAGCTAATAGGAACGAAACTTCAGCATAGGTCATGATAATACCTTCTGCCTTTGACAATCCTAAAGTTTCCGACTTGGTCAAGTCAGGATAGTCATAATATTGAACCCCCAAACGAGAAGCTCCATCTTTTGTACAGCTAGCTCCTTGTCCATTAATGGCTCCCAGAAATTCGGGATTATTGGTAAAGTCTTCGTTATTCGGACGAGCATAACGCATCAAACGAGGATCTTGATAATTGGTCATTACATCGAGTGAGGTTTGGCTAATAGCAACTGCGTCAAAGTCTCCCGCCTTCAAAGGTACCAATGGAAACTCATTCGGGAAACTTCCTGTATACGTAAGTGCAACATTGTCCGCATTGCTAGAGATAATCATCTCATTATTTACAATCGCTGCAAATTGGCTAGCTGTACTCGGCAATTGGTTACTTGCAGTCATCAACAGACGTAAGCGGAGAGAGTTGCCAAACTTACGCCACTTTGAAGCATCTCCATTTAATAAGATGTCTCCTTCAATCGCTCCTGTTCCCGAAGCGAATAGGGTGTTCGCACGTTCCAGTTCGGAAAGGATATCCGAATAAATAACTGACTGACTGGTATAAGCAGGTGTAAAGTTGTTACTGGTTCCCTGAATAGCCTCAAAATAAGGGATATCCCCATACGCATTCGTCAAGCTAGAGAAAATCCAACAACGTAAGATAATTGCCACTGCTTCTAGGTTGGTATTGCCAGAGGAGATTGCGAGTGCCTCAAAAGAGGAAACATCCGTTAAGCTTGTATACCAGTTTTCCCACACAGTTGGGAAGGCATTCCAGTTATAGGCATCCACCTCAAGACGTAGGGTCTTAGCTGTCAATTGGGCGGCATTGTTTCCAATCAAGAAAGAAGCATCTACCGCATTGAATACGCTGGTTCGAATAGAGGCAGGAAGCAATACATCAGGTGATACCTGAGTGGGTTCGTTCGGATTCTGGTTGAATTCCTCAAACCTCTTGCATGAAACAAGCGTGAGGAGTATGAAAAATATACAAATATATGAGAAACGAATCATGTTGTTTGAGTTTTGATAGATGAACATTGAGGGGCTTAGAATCCTAGATTAACAGAGAAACCAATTCGGCGTGTAGAGAAGATTTGTGTACTCTCAAATCCATTTACAAACAACCCATTTCGTATAGAATAGGTTTCAGGATCAATCGTAGGTACTTTAGAGAATAAGAATAGGTTTCCGCCAATGAGAGAAAAACGTGCAGCCTTGATTCCTTTATCCCCTAATAACTTCTTAGGAAGGCTATATGTAATGCTTACTTCTCTTAGTTTGAAGTAAGTAGCATCAAATGTTGCTGCCTCTATATTGTCTCGGTTGAATCCGTTTCCATAGTATGTATAGAAGTATCCTACATATCCAATTCCTCCTGGTTGTACAGCCACATCATTAGGAGAAAGCTCATTTGAGTAATCAATGACTCCATCGTTATTGTTGTCTGTCCACTTAAGCCCAGGTCCTACAACTCCCCCTCCTTGTGTACCAAGGGTATATACAGGATCTCCGAACTCATCATATGACACATTGTATACATCTCGGCCATCCAAAGTAGAAACCGCTAGATTCGGATCATCATTATTGGTAATTGCTCCCCCTGTGTTGTACAAAGCGTGCGAACGAGAGTAAATCTTCCCACCGATTTGTCCATCTACCAAGAAGCTAAAACTGAAATCTTTGTATGTAAATGAATTCTGAATACCTAGTCGAACATCAGGTTGATAAGAACCCGCAGAGACTTTCTCCTCTGTAATCATAGGTAAACCATTTTGGTGAATGATCTGGTTAGTACTAGGGTCTCTCACAAATCCAAGTCCGTATAATTGTCCGAGCAATTGGCCTTCAACTGCCACATATTCGAGGTCGGATCCTCCTTCGTCTCCAGGGAATACGTCTGCAACAATAGAGTAGCGACCACTCTCAATGATACTAGGCAATGTTTCTACGAATGCACGGTTACGTCCTATATTTACGGTTACATCCCAACTAAACTTATCACTCAAGAAAGGTGTACCACTAATGAATAGTTCCATTCCTTTGTTTCGAATCGAACCACCATTGGTCAAAACGAAGTCGAATCCACTTGCTTTTGCAACAGGCAATTCGATAATCTGGTCGAAACTCAACATATTGTAATAAGTTGCATCAATTCGCAGACGGTTCAACCACAAACGAATATCTGCCCCCACCTCAAATGCACGGGTTCTTTCATTGGTTAGATTCGGATCTGCAACAGTTCTATTGGTTGTAAACACAGAATTACTACCAAATGGAGCTTGTGGCGTGAAGGTAGTTCCGAAAGAATAAGGCGTTGATCCATTACCCACCTCTGCATAGTTAGCTTTCAACTTCAAGAAAGAAAGTGGAGAGTTATTAGATAGGTTCAGAATCTCTGAAACAATTGCACTAAATGATATAGATGGGTAACCGAATGAGAAGTTTGAGTTACTAATTCCTGCTACAGGATTCACCAAGGTACTACTCCAGTCATTTCGGAAGGTTGCATCAAGGTATAAGAAGTTTCGGTAAGCCAAAGAAGCGTAAGCGAATAAGCTATTGATTCCAAGCTTCGACTTTTGAGACTCAACGAGTACTCCTGAACGAGCATTGGTCAAAGTATAAATGCTTTCATCGGTACCAAAGAACTTCAATTGTGGGTTATTTGCTACAAGAATACCTGCATTCTGACGCATGATGTTTCCTCCAATTTTAAAGTCGTATTGGAAAGGAGACTCATAGTCTTTGGCATTGCTAAATGATACAAGCAATTCTGCATTAGATTCTGCAAAGGAGACCTCATCTTCACGGTAGCTTCCCAAGAGAACAGCTTTTGTAGAAGGAGCTCTTCTATATTGGCGACTTTCATCCAATATATCAATTCCATATCGGAAACGTGCAGAGAGCTTATCAGTAAACTGATAACGTGCTTGTAGGTTACCAATCAAACGGTTGTTTTGGAAAGCATTTGTGTTTTCATTAACGATAAACCAAGGGTTGTTTACCCACAGATTCTCGACATAACGCTGCTCTACTCCTTCTAGTCCAGGTTGCCAGTAATCACGAAGGTCATTTATATCTACTTGTCTTGGATACCAAAGCCATCCATATTGGATAGAAGAAGACTCATCATAACCTGAATTAGGGACATTGCCTGAACGAGAATTTATATACATAGCATTCGCCCGAACCGAGAGTTTATCTTCAAATAATTCACGACCAATACTCAACTGAACCGTATTTCTTCTGAGATCAGAATTCGGAACAATCCCTCTCTTATCTAAGCGCGTAAAAGACAAACGAAGGTCACTGTCTTCTCCTGCATTGTTAAGAGAAATATTGTTAATTGATGTCACTCCTGTCTGATAGAAGTCTCGAATATTATTAGGAGAAGCTGTAAAGGGAACCGCTTCACCATTCGAATTAAACTGCTTCACGAGCTGTCCATTCATTGCTGGCCCCCAATTTTCTCCATATGCTTCATAGTATTCCTTATCACCAATATAATTCGAACCATTCAGATAAGAGTACTTTCCTCCCCCGCCAAAACCATAAATGTTCTGATAATCGGGCATCTTCAAAACAGAAGAGAATACGTTAGAAGTGTTCACATTAACTCCCCAACCATCTGTACCTTTTCCTGTTTTAGTTTCGATAAGGATTACACCATCTGCCGCACGAGAACCATACAAAGCCGATGCAGCTGGACCTTTCAGCACGTTAATTGACTCGATATCGTCTGGGTTAATAATTTGGGCAGCATTTCCAAAGTCAATGGTTGTTGAACCATTCAACCCATCATCTAAACTAAATAACTCATTGGTAATAGGCATACCATTTACAACAAATAAGGGTTGGTTATTCCCCAAAAGTGAGGAAACCCCTCGAATATTGACATTCGAAGAAGCTGTAGGGCCTGCAGAAGAAGCTGCCACATATACCCCTGCAATCTTTCCTGCAAGGGTATTCACAAAGTTGGTAGGCTTAACAGTCGCGATTTGCTCCGTTCCAATCTTTTGAACAGAGTATCCTAGGGCTTTTTCCTCTCTCTCAACACCCAAGGCGGTGATAACGACTTCGTCTACTAGAGCAAAGGCTTGCAATTCGACTCTTAATCCTTTAATGGATTCTGTAATGGTTATTTCTTTTGTCACATATCCTAAATAGGTGATTTCTAACACCCAAGGTAATCCCTTCTCATTAGTCAATGAGAAGAAACCTTCTTCATCACTCAAAGTACCAATTTGTGCTCCTGCTATACGCACAGTTGCACCAAACAGTCCTTCTCCTGTATCTTCATCTACGATCTTTCCCGAAACAGAAGTTTGAGCAGAAAGAACCATCCCCCACAATAACATAGTTAAAAACAAAAACGTAAATCGTACTCTCATAGTAAGAAACTTTTGAATAAGGTTTTAATGGTAGAAGCAACGATTAGTAGTAGACAACACTATTTGAAAAATGAAGTTTGCTATAATTACACTTACTAGTTTTTCCATAAAATACTAAACACCACTATAACGAAATATGCACTTAATTCGTTGATAGGAGAGTTTGTTTTTAGACAAATATAATTACTGTTCATTTCTTGATTCATACAATATAGTAATATAAATTATAAATGGTAATATAGTTGTCTACTTTATTGCAATTACAGCCTAAAACAACATACCGTATACAAGCATTATTATATTCCTTAATTTCCCAGTTTACGTCTGAAACTCGAGAGTATTCCAAGTTTTTCGAAACCAAAAGGCCAGAAATCTGTTATAAATTCGGATAAGGAATCACAGAAAATAACTAGCTTTGTGATATCTTTATCATCCAAATGTTTTACACATTTGATTTACCTTAAACAATTATTGATACAATTATGGCTATTCAAGTTGGACAACAGGCACCTAATTTTACCTTATACAATACACAAAAACAGACGGTGTCTTTAACTGACTTCAAAGGGAAAAATGTTGTTTTACTTTTCTTCCCATTGGCATTTACAGGCGTTTGTACTGATGAGCTTTGTACTATGCGTGACGACATTGCCTCATACAGTGGACTGAATGCCCAAGTATTGGCTGCTTCTGTCGATTCTCTCTTTACATTAGGGAAATTTAAAGCCGAACAAAACCTAAACTTCCCCCTCCTATCCGACTTCAATAAGACAACATCTGAAGCTTATGGAGCCCTATATGGCGATTTCGTCTTAGGAATGAAGGGAGTTTCTAAGCGATCTGCATTTGTAATTGATGGTGAAGGTACCATTCGTTATGCAGAAGTTTTGGACAATGCAGGGAACCTACCAAACTTTGAAAAGGTAAAAGCGGCATTGGCTTCCTTGTCTTAAATGGTCTTGCCTTTCCTCAATATACAACTCATAACGCCCTTCTTTCTGTGAGAAAGAAGGGCGTTATAAGCTTAATAAGTATTCTTTATAGTATTTTTTCCATCGAAAAGACATAACGCTCCCCTCCTTTGAAGGCTTCATAACGATACTTATGTTCGCCTATAAATTCGATGATACGTACATCTATAATTGTTCTTTTAAACTTCTTTATTCGTTTTCCTTTTATACGTCCTCGTCTTCCTTGAAGCCTAAAAGAGCAGTCCCCTGTCCATTCAATCTTAAAGATTGTCCGACTTTGCTCTTCGGGGTCATACTCATATTGCCGCCTGTCTGTTCGGGTGACGATTACTGCTGTGTAGGGCTCCTCCAAATAAGCGAAATGACCTATTCGAAAACGCAGGCAATGTTTAGCAGAGTCAGCCACTTGCCCATAAGCCAAAGTAGTAGCACACATTGATCCCATGAGCAAAAGCCAATATGTGATGTGTTGAATGAAAGGGGATAAATAAGATGTGTACGTTTGTTTACTATCCATACAGGATTATTTTCCGACAAATAATGCCTTCGGAATATATGCAGCCCCTAACAAACTTTTTTCATCAGCGGCCCATAAAAGCATCAAGAAGTCATCTTCTAATCTAAACTCTGGAGGTTGGCTTAGGGATCGAATAGCGAATGAACTCGAGCTAGCGGATTCCATTTTTGCTCCTTCCTCAT